>Ga0073906_1000952_pt1 | contig 49071 bp, 48 predicted proteins | sample Inofromicrocosms_FD_65485 | JGI IMG/M metagenome (GOLD analysis project Ga0073906, IMG submission 65485) | Mouse cecum microbial communities from Vienna, Austria - Inoculum for glucosamine and mucus D2O microcosms | ecosystem: Host-associated > Mammals > Digestive system > Large intestine >...
AATTTTATTTTAGAAATTTGTTGTTCTAATGCCATTATTTTATTATATCTTGCTTCTTTTGTTTTATAATGAACTTGTTCTTTAATTCTTGAAGCTGGTGTTCCATCTTCTTTAGAATATTTAAAAACTCCCAATTTTTCAAATTTCGCTCTATTGACAAATTCATATAATTCAAAAAAGTCTTCTTCTGTTTCACCTGGAAAACCAACTATTAATGTTGTTCTTAAAATAACATTTGGAATTTCTTTTCGAATTTTTTGGATTGTATTTTCAATTGATTTACTATCACTTTTTCTGTTCATTCTTTTTAATACTTGATCAGAAAAATGTTGTAATGGAATATCAAAATACTTACATATTTTATCATTTCTTTTTACAACATCAATTAGCTCATCTGTAATACTTTCTGGATATGAGTATAAAAATCTAATCCATTTAAAGCCTTCTATTTTACACAACTTGTCAAGTAATTCTGCAAGCTTAGGCTCTCCATAAATATCTATTCCATATTTTGTTGTATCTTGTGCTATAACAATTAATTCTTTAATTCCGTGAAGTTGCTAATTTCTTTGCCTCTTCTAAAATATCTTCCATTTTTCTACTTACAAATGGACCTCTTATATAAGGAATTGCGCAATATGTACATCTATTACTACATCCTTCAGCTATTTTCAAATATGCTGTTGTATTTCCAGTTGAAATAATTCTATCCATATAATCTAAAGTATTTTTTGATTGAGACTTAACATTAATTAAATTTGATATTTTATTCCAAAAATTATCATATTCATCTATACTTAAAAATAAGTCAACTTCTGGAAGTGCCTTTTCTAATTCTTCTTTATACCTTTGGACTAAACAGCCCATAGCAACTAAATATTTACAATTTCCATTTTCTTTATACTCGGCCATTTCAAGAATACAGTTAATTGCTTCTTCCTTAGCAGACTCTATAAAACCACATGTATTTATAACTATTATATCTGCTTCTTTTGGATTATTAACTATTTCAAAGTTTTCTTTTGTAAAAATTCCTATAAACATCTCTGTATCTACTAAATTTTTGCTACATCCGAAGTGATATAAACCCTACTTTCATTATTATTCCTCCTGCCTACAATGGGCTAAATTATTATTGTAATTAATGCTGCACATACAAATCCAGGAACTCCAAATAATCCTGTAAGGACTATTGTCCACCAATACACTTTTACTATTAATCCTAAACTTGCACAAATAGCAAGTAATATTCCACCTATAATTGAATTAAATACAAATCTAAAAATTATTTTTAATGGTAACGTTAATATTTTTAAAACTATAATTAATAATACTAACCCAACTAAAAATGAACCTATTGCACTTATTGACATCTTAAACACCTCACTTTTTACTATTAATATGCTTACGTGTAATTTCCATTAAGTTTAACTTTGTAAATTCTTCAACTTGAACTTTTGATCTGTCTTTTTTACTATTTTTGATAATTTCCTTTATAACTAATTGTTTATTTTTCTCTTCTTGCATATCTATAAAATCTATTATAATAATTCCACTAATATCACGAAGTCTTAATTGCTTAGAAATTTCTTTGGCTGCTTCTAAGTTTACTTTTGTTATTGTTTCTTCAACATCTTTTTTTCCTATAAATTTTCCTGAATTAACATCAATTGCAACTAAAGCTTCTGTTTTGTCAATAGTTATAAATCCACCATTTTTAAGCCAGATCTTATTATTTTCTAATGTTTGAAGCTGTTTCTTTAAAGAATATTGATTTAAAATATCCTTATCAATTTCAATTTTTACATTAGCATTTATCTCATCTAAAATTGATTGAATTTGTTCTAAATCTTCTTTATTTTCTAATACAATCTTATCTAATTTGTTATCAGCTAAATCTATAATTGTTTTTTTCAAAACTCCACCTTTATCATATATTTTTTGTGGAATTTTATCTATAGAAATATTTTGAATATCTTTCCACTTATCAATAGTTTTTAATAAATCGTTTTTTATATCTTCTTCTTTTTTTCCTTCAGCAACAGTTCTAATAATTGCACCAGAACCTTCTGGCAAATATTTTCTAACAATATTTTTAAGTCTTTCTTTTTCATTCTCATCTTCTATTTTAGAAGATACTGTTACAAAATCTGAATTTGGCATAAAAACAGTAAATCTACTTGTTAAACTAATATGAGTTGATAATCTTGGACCTTTTTTGTCAACAGCTTCTTTTTTTACTTCAACTATAATTGGTTCTCCTGGTTTTATTAATTCATTAATTGGTCTTTCTTTTGGTTTCTCATTTTTTACAATATCAACTTTTGGTAATATATCTTTTACATGTATAAATGCATTTCTTTTTTCTCCAATATTAACAAAAGCAGATTGTAAGCCTGTTATTACATTTTGAACTTTTCCAATATAAATATTACCTTCAATTGATCTATTTTGTTCATCTTCTTCATATTTTTCAACAAGTTCTTCATCTTCTATTAAACAAATTAGTTTCTTATCTTTTGAATTACAAATTACTAATTCTTTCATTTATCTATCTTTCTTTTTATTAAATTTATTCATAGCAATTTCTGTGCCATTTTTTATTATTTCAGCAACTGCATCTTTAGCAATATCTGTTCCTTCATCAAGAATCTTCATTTCTTCTTCAGGAATATGACCTATAACATAAGTAATCATATCAATTTTATTTTGTGGTCTTCCAATACCTACTCTAACTCTACAAAAGTTTTCTGTATTTATTGAATTTATTACAGATTTCATTCCATTATGACTTCCAGCAGAACCAGTTTTTCTTATTCTTATAGCTCCACTATCTGTATCAAAATCATCATAGATTACTATTAATTCATTAGGAGTTATTTTATAGAAATTCATAGCTTCTATAACTGATTCTCCACTTAAATTCATAAATGTTTGTGGTTTTAAAAGAATTACTTTCTCACCTTCAATAATTCCACTTCCAAATAATCCTTTAAATTTTGATTTATTAATATCAATTGCATATTTACTAGCTAACTTATTTATAACGTTAAATCCCATGTTATGTCTTGTTTTTGAATAATCACTTTCTGGATTTCCAAGACCCACAATTAAATACATATAAATTACTCCTTTTCTACAATGTATATTATAATGTAAATTTATAATAAATTCAATAAAAAAGTGAAATTTAAGGTTATTACTTAAATTTCACTTTTTACTATTTATTTTTATTTTCTTGGGCAATTTTATATTTTAATTCATCCCAAATTTCAGTTGTTCTTATAAATTCTTTATAATGTTTTTTTACATTTTTATCATAATCTTCTAGTTCTCTAATTAGGCACTCAAAATCACAAGTTTCAAATGCTGTATTTATTTTTGGAACACTTTCTTCTAAGTTTTTCTTTGTATCTTCTATTATTTTTTTGTAATTTTCTTTTTCTGTTAAATAGTATAATAGTGGTTTATATTTTGTCCAACCAATAGTTGTTTTCAAAAATCTTTGTTCTATTCCATTATCATCTAGTGCTATTTTTCTTAAAACTTTTGGATATCTTTCTTTCATTAAAGATGTATATTTTAAGAAACAATCATGAAAATGATATGCTGGAACTTGTAAAACTTTACCTTGCTTCAATCCTAAAGCAATTGAAAAAAATGTATCTTCACCTCTTGCTCCTGGAGGATTATAAAATGCTGGAATATTTTCTAAATGTCTTAAATTCAAACAAATTCCTGAACCTAAAACAAATGATTTTTTCCCTATTTCTTCTAAATATTCACACTTTTTAGTATGTTCTGCAATGTCCTTTTGAGCATATTCCATACAAGAATTATCTTTTCTAGCTTTTTGAGCTTTTTCCCAATTCATAACTTCATTTTCTAATCCATCTATGAATTTTTTATAATCCTCTTCTGAAATATTGTCATCATATTCGATATATGGAAGTGGACTCATAAAACCACATCTATATCCCATTGTAACATCTGCTTTTTCTATATGTTTTATATGTTCTAACACATCAGCTTGTTTTGACCATTCAAGTTCTTTTCCTTCTTTTACACAAGCAAGTGGATATTCATCATCATCCCAAAATAGTAAATAATCTATATTTCTTTTTAATGCATAATATAAAATAGTATTTCTGGCTTTTGCATATCCTTTTCCAAGTAAAAGATTTGCATCTTCTTTTGAAACATCATATTTTGAAATAATTTTTTTCTTATCCTCATCAATATCTTCTGGTGTAATATATTTTATATTTATATTTTTATAAACTTCAGGCAATACACCATAAAAATCAATTCTTGTTGTAAATTGATATGTTAAATCATATAAAATAAATATTGTAAAATTAACTTTAACATTAAGTTCTTCAACTTGCTCTAATAAGAATTTATAATAATTGTTAACAATTTTACAAATATTGGGTCTACCTGTTATAAAACCTATTCCAAAGTTTATTTCCTTCTTCATAAATCCTCTCTCTTATAATATATATTATAAATTAAAATTATTGTTTTTCAAAAAAGTTATGCTCACATGTTCTAATTAATCTATTCATTATTGCATAACCTAAACCTTCTTTTTTTACCCCTTCTATCAAAATTTCTCTAGGTCTAATCTCATCTGCTTTTCTCAATGCTGAATAAATATTTTTAGCGAAACTTTCAAGGTCATCTTTCTTACCAACTGATATAAATCTTTCATTATCTAATAATAGTTTTTCTTCATGTTCTTTAAATCCTATAACAACTACATTTCCTTGATATTCTTTAACAAACTTTTTCAAATAAAATACTTGATCTAAATCATCTTGGCAATATATTAATTTGCAACTTGTTTCTGGTGCATAATGTCTATATTTCATTCCTGGGCTTTCTACAATATCATTTTGTGAAATTCTTCCAAAAATGTTTTTATCTATTTTTACAATTCCAGTTACCTTTTCAATATCTTCAGGTGTAACTTTTCCAGGTCTTAAAATGACTGGTACTTCATCTATAACTTTAACAACTGTTGATTCAAGACCAATTTGAGTTTCACCACCATCAACAATTACAGAAACTTTTCCTTCTAATTCTTTTCTAATATCTTTTATATTAGTTCCACTTGGTTTTCCAGAAACGTTAGCACTTGGTGCTGCAATTGGTACTCCTGAAAAAGTTATAATTCCTCTTGCTATTACATTTTCTGGTATTCTTACAGCAACTGTATCTAATCCAGCAGTAACAATATCTGGAACTATTGGTTTTCTTTTCAAAATAATAGTGAATGGACCTGGCATAAATGCATCTATTAATTTACGTTCTACCTCTGTAATATCTTGTGCTATTTCTTCTATTTTTCTTCTATCAGCCAAATGCACAATTAATGGGTTATCTGATGGTCTGCCTTTGGCAATAAAAATTTTTCCAACAGCATTTTCATCTAAAGCATTGGCTCCTATGCCATATACTGTTTCTGTTGGAAATATTACAAGTTCACCATTTCTTATTAAATTACATACTATTTTTAATTCTTCTGTATTAGTTTTTTCTGTCCAATTATAATACATAAAATTCAACCTCGATTAGTATTATACTACAAATTTATGTAAATTGTCAAACATATGGATTTTATCTTACTTGGCATAGTTTTCTATTATATACTCAAAATTATTTTCTAAATAGTCTTTCCAAAATTTCTCTCTTTCTGGAGCTTCTGGAGTTGGGTTATTTAATGTATATGTATTTTTTATCGCATCTTCAATAGGACAATCTATTACTTCTAATTCATGTTTAACATTGTCAAAAAGTTCTTGTCCTTTTTTATTATTTATAATAGTTAATGAAACACCTAATTCATCTTTAAATTCAATATTAATATTTTCAATTCCCCAAAAGTCTGCTATTGTAATATCTGCTGGTCTATTTTGATTTGCAAAATTACATTCATGACATGATGGTCTTAATATATTGTGACCATAAAACAAATTTCTAAAATATTGTGTTGATATTTCTGTATCATCTTCAAAGATTATTGTTTCGTAGTGAGTTTCCCAACCAAATCTTTTATCTCTAAAAATGAATTGTTTTATTTTTTTATTATGTGTTTTTTCAATATACTCTAAAAAATCTTCATATACTTTATTGCTTGGAACTCCATGACAAATTAAATCACATGTATATAAATTTTCTTGCAAACTTTCTGGAATAACTGCTTTTACCCCTGCTACTTGACATGCTGTTCCACTAAATAATACTTTCATTCCAGCTTGTAAATCTTTTTTTACCTCTAATATGATATAATTCATATCACTTTGAACATACTTTGACCCTTTAAATAAATCTCTTTCATCTTTTGTAGTTGCTCTAGCATGTGAAACTGAAAAATCATCATTTATTTTTGAACCATATATAACACCATCATTATTTAATATATAATCTGAAATTGCTATAAATACAGCTCCTGATCTGCTAGTTCTTCTTTGATTTTCATCTTTATGCTTTACACCATAAGCACCGATTATTTTATTCTCTTCATGTTTTTTAATATTCGGACATATTCTAACACAAGCATTGCAATTAGTGCATTTTCCCTCATCAATTACTGGATATCTAAAACCTTCAGAGTCTCTGACCATTTTAATTGCATTTCTTGGGCAAATATTGCTACATGCTGTGCATCCACTACATGAATATTTATTGTAATCATCTAAATACATTATTCTTTCACCTCTAACGAACTTATTAAAAACTCTTTTGATTTCTTTGCTTCGTTCTCAAGTCTTTCATATGCTTTTTTATAGTCTTGAGATTTTACATTATCCATATCTTCTACTTTATCTAATAATCTATCTCTCATATCAACAATTTCTAGTATATTTTCCATACGTGAGTTTCTATTTAATCTTGTTATTGTATAAAACTCTTTTCCAAATATAATCGAAAAAATTGTTCCATGAAAAGAATTTGTTACTATACATTCTGCATTTCTTATTAATGTTATAAATTCTTCTGGACCTGCATTTGAAATTTGATCACAAAAATATCCTATTTTTTTGAAATCGTTAAGTTCTATAATTTTTAAATTATTTTCTTTAGCTTTCTTTTTAGCTATTTCAGTTAATCTTTCATCTGGTCCTAAAGCATATATTAAAAGATACTTTTCTTTTATCTTGTTTTCTAACAGAATATCTTCATAATCTTTTCTCTCTAATAATAGTGTTGGATCTAAAACCTTAACTACTTCTCTATCTGAAAATCTTTTTATATATTCTTTTAAACTTTCTTCTCTAACAGATAAATGATCAATCTTTTTTATTGAATTTTCAAATTCTTTTTCATACTTTTTTTCTAACTCAGGAATTCCCATACTTACTGCATAAGATATTTTCTTTCCTTTAGTTTCAAAGTCTAAAAAGAATCCCTTATTAAACCCTCTAGTAATTTCTGTATTCCATATTTGATCACTTCCACAAATCCAATAGTCTATATTTAATTTTGATAATTCCTCTTCATTTGTATAAACATTTTCTTCATTATCAACTAAGTTTTTGATAAATGAAGAAAATTTTTTCCATCTTAAATTATGATCTTTATGAGAGTAAATATGTTTTGCTACATTATGAATAGTTTTTTCTTTTATTATTCTTTTTTTAGGGAATCCATCTGGAATATTATAGTGATGATAATTAATAATAGTTGCATCCAATCCTAAATTTATTAAATATTTTTTTAAAGCATACGCTTGTAATACAGCTCCATAATTATGAGCATCATGAAATGTTAATATTCCTACTTTTTTCATTCTTTTCTCCATTCTACTTAAATTTGTAATGAAAATTCTCCATTATTTCTTTTTTCTTTATATGTTACATATAATTGTTTTACTGCATCTTTGCTTAAATCTTTGTTTAAAATCATCATATAAAAAACTGCTTTATTGTAAGTATCTAGCATTTTAACAATTTCGTCTTGATACTCATTTACTAAATCTTCAAATAATTCATATTTTTTTTCAAATTCTTTATATACTTCATCTAAATCAAAAGTTACAATTATTGTATAAACCCAAATCATATTAATTACATAATTATAGGCATTATATAATTCTATTTCAGGATATTTTCCTTTCAAATACATATATTTATCATAAATTACTTCTAAATAGTCTGTATATGTTTTTGAATTTCTTACACCAACTATACTATCATCTCTTCTTAAATAATAATATTTTGGTTTTTCTAGTAAAGCAACTCTATCACATTTTTCAAATAATAATAATGTAGTTGCTATATCTTCAAAATTCTTACCTGTTGGAAATTTTAAATCATTAAATAATTCTTTTTTAAATAGTTTGTTCCAAGCATAGCTTTGAATCTTTGTATCTATTAATAATTCTTTCATAGCTTCTTGTTTAGATAATATTTCTAAGTTTCCTGAATCTCTTACACCAATTACTTTTTCTTTATACATTTCATAAAAAGAAACTATTGATATATCTGCATTATTATTTTTTATAGTATGATATAAAGTTTCATACATATCATCTGCAATATAATCATCACTATCTACAAAACCAATATAATCTCCAGTTGCAATTTTAAGCCCAAAGTTTCTTGCATCAGATAGTCCTCCATTTTCTTTATGAATAACTTTAATTCTCGAATCAAGCTTAGATAATTCATCACACATCTTTCCAGAGTTATCTTTTGCACCATCATCTACTAAAATTATTTCTAAATTTTTATAAGTTTGATTTATTACACTTTTTACACATCTTTCTAAATATTTTTCCACATTATATACGGGTATTATGATACTAATTAAATCAGACATATTAACCTCCTAAATAATTTAATATAACCAATTTTTTCATAATAATTTGTAATAATATTTACTAGTATATAAGCAATTGGTTAAAGTTCAACATCTTATACATTATACTATATTTCAAAAACAATTACAATATATATTATTTCTTGACATTTATTTACAAAAAGCTAGATTTTTCCAGTGATTAGTGGTATAATGTCGTCGTATTTTTTATAATTTGCTGAACAGAGTTTCATTTACTAATAGAGGCTAATAAACTTCAGTATAATTATAAATTTTAAAAGAAGGAGGTTTGCTTATAATTTTTTTATTTATTAATTAAATATTTTTTCTGTTATTTTGAAAAGGAGGTTTTCTATATGAAAAGTGACTGCTATTTAATTGCAACACTGCCTGCTATAAACAGATTTGCTGATGTTCAAAGAGTATTCGCCAATCCTGATGTGTCTGAAGTTCGGTTCAACACAGGAACACCATCACCATTTTCTATACCTGAAACTGTACAAAAGCTTTTAGATCTTTCAAAAAGATACAATAAAAAACTTTGGATTGATCTTAAAGGTAGACAGCTCAAAGTTATAAAGTGGGCGGATCCATTGTATTCTTGCATCGAATTAAACCATCGTATAAAAATCGAGTTTCCTGCCAAAATTTATTTTCGCAATGATATTCCTGTAAATATTACTCACATAAAAGACGGAAATAAAATTTTTGTTGATCCACTTCCTAGATATAAGTTAGGAGCAGGTCAATCTGTTAATATTTTGGCAAGAAATTTAGAAGTTGAGGGATATCTCACAGAAACAGATAAGCAGTATCTTTTTGCTTGTAAAAAGTTGGGTATAAACTCTATCATGGCTTCATTTGTTGAAAAGTTTGATGATTTAGTTGAAATTTTTCACATTTTGCCAAAAGCTGAAATTATATCCAAAATTGAATCTGAAAAAGGAATAGAATTTATTTGTTCCAATAATATAATTGGCCTAATGGCTGCCCGTGATGATTTATTTATTGAAACAGGTGAAAATTATGGAATGATGAATTCTTTAAGAACTATCATTTCCAAAGATTCAAATGCTATTTGTGCATCAAGAATCTTTCTTTCACTTGAAAAACGTGATACTGTTGATTTTGCAGATTTTGCAGATTTAGAGCTTATGTATTCTTTTGGATACAGAAGTTTCATGCTTTGTGATAATATCTGTAATTATAGATTTGCAAAAGCTATATGTGCATGGAGGGAATTTATAAATGGATAACTTTATTTTGTGTGGTATGCAATATGGTGATGAAGGAAAAGGAACTTTTGTTGACTATCTTGCTCACAAATATAACATTAATTGTGTTGTCAAGTACAATGGCGGTTCTCAAGCGTCTCACACAGTAATAACACCTGATGGAATTCTTCATAAGTTCAGCCAACTGGGATCTGGTATGTTTTTGGAAGATTGCCATACTTTTATAACTGAAAATATGGTAATTAACCTTGACAACATACTTGTTGAACTTGAGAGATTTTCAAAAAAAACAGATATTCCTGTTTGTGACTTACTGGAAAGAATTCATATTCATGAAAATTGCTTTGTTGTAACTCCTTATCACAAATTAATCAACAAACTTCGGGAACTCTCAAAAGGAACTAACCGCAGAGGAAGTGTTGGAACTGGTGTAAGTGAAGTAAGAACTTTACTACGTGAACCAAAAAACTTTCCTTTTGAACAGCCCCTTGGATTGTCTGTAAAATCTGTTTTTGATCATTATAGTGCAAATCAAATTAAAGGAAGACTTGAAGCACTTCAGAATTATACAGAGAAATTCTATCAAAATAATGTTAAAGTCATTTGGGAAAATATGCCACAAGAACTTGTGTCAGGTCTTTCTAAAGAAATAGATTTTTTATTGGAAAGACACGCATTTTTAAGAGTGAGCCAAATGTATATAGAAAAGTTTCGCTCAGTGCCTACTTCAATAAATCTAAAAAAGTGTTTATACAATGCATATGAAACCACTTTTCGTAAAGATTATTCTCGTGCAATATTCGAAGGCTCACAAGGGCTTTTGATTGATGATGTTTATGGTATAAAGCCTAACACTACTCATCTTGACACAACAAATAATTTTGCTCTTGATATCTCATATTATAGAGACACAATTCGAAAAGTTGGAATTGCAAAAGCATTTTCTTCAAGGCATGGTACTGGTATCTTCCCAACTGAAGCATCTGCTGTAAGCCAACGCATCTTTGATAAAAATCAGGATGAGTCTTTTTGGAATGGAAAAATCAGATTTGGATGGTTTGATGCAGTTTTACTCAGATATGCTCAAAGTATTAATCAAGTGGATGAGCTTTATTTATCTTCACTTGATAAACTTGACAAATTTGAAGTTATCAATGTATGTAACAGCTATCTTTATTTTGGAGAAATTGATGAAACTTTTAAAAAGCTTTTTCAATATCAACAATCTGAACCTAACAAAATTGTAATTACAGACATAAAGGAAAATCATAAAAACCTAATTTTCTATTTAGAAAAATGTGTTCCACAGTATATTTCAGTTAGAGGCTGGTTATCAGATACTTCAAAAGTTACTGATAAATTTGATCTTCCTGAAAACTGTGCTAAGTACATTGCTCTTCTTGAAGATTTGGTTAGCATTCCAATAACACTTGTATCTGTTGGTCCAACTCGTGAAAATAAAATTTCTGCATAAAAAGGAGATTAAAAATGGTTACATTTGATATGATTAAAAATCACTTATTGGTTTATGGTTCTGTAAATGTTATAATCGCTGGTCAAACTTGTTCTGGGAAAACAACTCTTGCAAAAGAAATTCGGGATCATTTTTTGGATGAATATTCTGTTGCAATTATTTCTCAGGATGATTATTTCAAAAATTTGGAAGATATTCCACATTCACCTGGCGGTTATTTAACAGATTCCATTGATGCGTTTCATGTTGCTGAATTTAGAGATGATGTTTATACTCTTCTCAAGAATTCAATTGTTACGATGCCAAACTATGATGTTGCAACAAACACTAGAATTAATAAAAACAAAATCGTATCTGCTGGTAAAATCAACATTTTTGAGGGATTACACACCATTTCAATCCTATATGATATGACAAACTGCATTAATATTTTTGTTGATACAGATGTTGATGTATGTTTGAAAAGGCGTATTGTACGAGATACTTCAAAATATGGAATTCCTGAACATGTGATTAAACCCTACTGGAAGCACTGTATTATGCCAATGTGTGAAGAGTATATCTTCCCTCAGCTGGAATATGCAGATGTCACTATAAATCGTAAAGGCGGTGATTGTTAATGACAATAAAAGAGCTTTATGATAAAGCATTAGGAGCAAAACGGCCAATTGAATTTTTTGGAAAAGTTTCAAATCCAGTAGAAATTAAAAAATTGTATCGCAATTTTGCAAGGCAGGTTCATCCTGATATTGCACATGGCTCAGATTCTTACATTGCAGGTGAAGCTTTTAAAGCAATAACTAAACTGTATAATACCGCTCTTGAGGAAATTGAGCTTGGAATATATGATACTTTTGACACCATTCAGATATACAGACATTCTGAACCTCTTTTTGAAATCACCATTAAAGGCACACTGTATAAGTTTTATGAGAATGTTTTTGAAGGTGAAGTTGCAAATATCTTCAAAGGAGCAAGTAACAATGATATCGTTTACTTGAAAATTGCAATTGATCCTGATGATAATTCATTACTTGAAACTGAATACAAAGTTCTTTCTACTTTGAGACATTTGTCTCTTCCCTATGTAGAAGAAAAAATTAAAGTAAATGATTCAGTGGCAATTTTGATGCGTGAGGTAAAAGGTGTAACAATGCCTGAACTTATGAAAGAGTATCGGCATGGGATACCCGCTGAACACGTTATGTGGATGCTGGAGCGTCTCTTAAGTGTTGTTGGATATATGCATTCAAACTGCGTAGTTCATGGTAATATAAAACCTGAAAATATCATCATAACTAAGGATATTCACAATGTTTCAATACTTGGATTTTCTTTCTGTATAGAGAAAGCCAATACCCCAGAAGCTACGTATAAAATCGTAAATGATTATTATACAGCACCAGAGATAAGCAAGACTACAAAGGTCTTACCGTCATCTGACGTTTATTCTATAGGTAAGATAGCAATTGAACTATTGGGAGGTGATATTCGTAGAAACGCAATGCCTATTTCGGTTGATATTAGAGTTCGTACTTTCATTCGGAATATGGTAAATAGTAACCCAGAAACAAGGCCAAACGATGCTTGGAAACTTTGGAGTGAACTTATTAAGATTCGCACTGAAGTTTTCGGAACCCAGAGATTCAAAAAATTAGATTAGGAGGATTTAATCATGGGTGGATTTTCTTATGACAGAGATGTTTACAGTTCAAGTTCCAGTTCAAGTTGGGGTAGCAGTTCTGATAGTTTCGGAGCAAGTAGCTATTCCAAGAGCCGGCTTAGTAGTTCAACTCTTGATGCCTCTATGCTCCCTAATGGGAAAATTTTGGAAAGCAAAACCAAAAATCCCATTATTATCGTTCTCGATGTAACTGGATCGAATATCGATTTTGCACGTGTTGTTTATGACAAACTGCCTATGTTCTATGGCCAGATTGAGCAGAAAGGATATCTGAAAGACTTCGATATTGCTATTTGTGCAGTTGGAGATGCTTATCATGATAACTATCCGCTTCAGATTGGTAGCTTTGCAAAAGGAATTGAACTTGATTCATGGCTTGAAAAACTTGTTCTTGAAGGTGAAGGTGGTTCTTTTGGTGAAGAATCCTATGAACTGGCTGCATATTATCTTCTTCAGAATACAAAATTTTCTGATGGAAGTGAGCCCATCGTTTTCTTCATTGGTGATGAAATTCCTTATTCTGAAGTAAGTAAATCTCAGGCGGAAACTTTTGGCATAAAATATACTCAGCCTATTGAACCTTTTGGTGCATTGCGTGAAAAAGTCAAGGACAATGTATTTATGCTCCTTAACAAAGCCTGTGGCAAATACTTCAAAGATGATATTACAGAGCATTGGGAAAAACTCCTTGCTCCTCAGCATGTAGTAAAAATCAATGAAGAAAAAGCAATTATTGATCTTATGCTTGGTATCATCTCAATGCTTTCTTCTTCGAGAACTCTCGAAACCTATAAGATTGACATGAAAAGTAGAGGTCAAACTACCGCAAGAATTGAAGGAGTATCTAAATCTCTGGAATCCTTGTCTACGGCGCTCGTACCTGTCAAAGTAAACGGAACTATTACTACTACTGGTAGCGGAAAGAAGTCTACACAGAAAGGTAAAAGATTATAAGTAAATTTAAGTTTTAAAATTTGTAACACAAAAAGGCACGCGAATTTGCGTGCCTTTTTTGAATTATTTATTATTTATTTTCTTCCTCATCTTCTGGAGTAGAATCTACTAATAATCTTTGTTTAAAAAATTCTTTATAACCCATTGCAATTATTATACATATAATTATTGCAAAAGATAATGCTTTCCAAATTCCACTATCCATTAATATTATTGCAAACATTCCAAAAATTGCTGTAATTCCATATAAAATTAAAACTGCTTGCTTTTGTGTAAAACCTTTTTTTAATAGCTTATGATGAAGATGACCTGCATCTGGTTCTATAATTGCTTTTAAAGATTTACCATGGATTACTCTTCTAACAATAGATGATAATGTATCAAAAATTGGTAATGCAAGTACCATTAATGGCGCTACAATTACAATTGCAGTATATGTTTTTGCAATCCCTAAAATAGATATAATTGATAAACAGTATCCTAAAAAGTTAGAGCCTGTATCTCCTATAAATGTTTTTGCTGGATTAAAATTATATGGTAAAAATCCACATAATGCACCACCCAAAGCTGTTATTAATACAATTGATATTATTGGTGAAGCATTTAATGAAAATATTATTAATAATGATAAGCATGATATTATTGAAATTCCAGTTGAAAGACCATCCAGTCCATCTATTAAATTCATTGCATTAGTTATTCCTATAATCCATCCAACTGTAAGAATTATATAAAATCCATTTCCAACACCTTCTAAATTTAAAAATGGAATATCCAAATTTTCTATTTTTATTCCAAATCTAACAACAATAATTGCTGCTATCGTTTGTGCTGCAAGTTTTATTAAAGCAGGAACTCCTTTTACATCATCAACAAAACATACTATGCCAATCACTCCAGCTCCAAGTGCGAAACCTATAAGTTTTATTAGATAATTATCTTGATGAAGATCTATTTTATCTTCTATTGACATTACAATTAATAAATAAATTATAGATACGAAAAATCCTGCAATTACAGCAAGTCCACCAAGCCTTGGCATTGTGATTTTATTAATACGTCTTGCATCTTGAGGTGTATCTACTGCTCCTACCTTTTTTGCTAATTTTATTGTATGTGGCGTTGCCATAAAAGCTGTCATAAAAGCTATTGTGAAAGCTATAACTATATCTCCCCACATGGTAAAAACCTCTCTATTTCATATTATCTTTCTCTATTTCTTTAATCATTTGTAATCTTTCTAAATATCTACCACCTTTAAATTCTGTTGCAATCCAAGCTCTAATAGTTGCAATTGCAGAAGATAAAGTTATATATTGTGCTGGTAATACTACTACATTTATATTATCATCAGCCTTTGACGCCATAGCAACTTCTTCATTAATTCCAAGAGCAGCTCTAATTCCTTTAAATTTATTAGCAACAATTGTCATTCCTGCTCCTGATTTACAAATTAAAATTCCTCTATCACATTCTTTAGATTGAATAGATTTTGCTACTCTTTCTGCAAAAATTGGATAGTCTGTTCTTTCTTTGCTATCTGTTCCATAATCTTTATATTCAATTCCTATTTCATCTAAGTATTTTTTTATTTCTTCTTTTAATTCATAACCACCATGGTCACTACCTAAAGATATCATAAACTCCTCCTTAGTAATTATTTTGCCTCAATATATCACAGAATTTTTAATAATACAATATTATTCTAAACTACAAATGTGAATTTTTTGTGAAATTATTATGTAATTAACTTTTTTTTACAAAAGTCTTGCTTTTTAGAATTATTCGTGTTAAAATATTTGAAGTAAAATTTACTTTATGAACTAAGAGGAGGTGCAAAATAAATGCCAAACATAAAATCAGCTATTAAAAGAGTTAGTGTAATTGAAACAAAAACATCACAAAATAATATGGTAAAATCTGCTTATAAAACAGCTATTAAAGCATTTGAAGCTGCAGTAGCAGAAGGAAATAAATCAGAAGCAGAAAAAGCTTTCAATGAAGCAGTTAAAAAAGTAGACCAAGCTTGCACAAAAGGTGTACTTAAAGCAAATACAGCTTCTAGAAAAAAATCAGCTTTAGCAAAAAAACTAAATACATTAAAATAATCGTATAACCTACGATTATTTTTTTGCCAAAAATTTCATTTGTTTTCTAAATTTTAAGGTGTTATTATTAATTTATAATATTAATAAAGTTTGGAGAGATTACATATGAAAAATCTTATTGAGTCTATTAAAGATAAAAAAATTAAAAGATTAGTAAAAAAACTATTACTAATCTCTTTTATTATCGCAATTTTGGGAATAATTACAATTTTAGTTTATTATAAATACTTTATTTCTTTTAACATCCTTAAACTCGGAGTATTTATAATTCAAGCTGGTATTGTATCTGCTCTATTTTCAGTTATGTGTGGAGTATTTTTTGATGACTACTTAAGATACAATTAGAAAACTTACCTCTTTACATATATCCTCCCTATGGAAGAAAAAATCCTATTAATTAAATTAATAGGATTTTTCTTTATATTAATAGTTTTCTGCTTTAATTTCAAAAAATGCTTTTGGATGTTCGCAAACTGGGCATACTTCTGGAGCTTTTTGTCCAACACAAATGTGTCCACAATTTCTACATTTCCAAATTCTATCTCCGTCTTTACTGAATACTAATTCACCTTCAACATTTTCTAATAATTTTTTATATCTTTCTTCATGCTCTTTTTCAATTTTTCCAACAGCTTCAAATAAATAAGCAATTCTATCAAAACCTTCTTCTTTAGCTTCTTTAGCCATTCTATCATACATATCTGTCCATTCGAAGTTTTCTCCAGCAGCTGCTGCTTTTAAGTTTTCTGTTGTTGTTGGAACATCTCCACCATTTAATAATTTAAACCACATTTTAGCATGTTCTTTTTCATTATCAGCTGTTTCTTGGAAAATAGCTGCAATTTGCTCATATCCTTCCTTTTTAGCTTTACTTGCAAAATAAGTATATTTATTTCTTGCTTGAGACTCTCCTGCAAAAGCTTCCATTAAGTTCTTTTCTGTTTTTGTACCTTTTAATTCTGGCATTTTTCATTCCTCCTAATTATTTATTTCTACAAGAATCACATAAACCTTCTAACGCAATTCCTTTATTAGAGATTTCTACTCCAGTTTGCTTGATAACTAATTCTCTTATTTTTTCATATTCAAATTTATATTCAAAATCAAATACTTTCCCACATTTAGTACATATTGCATGATTATGTGGCTTTGTAATGTAGTCATATCTATCAGGACCAACTAGCATAGAAATTTTATCTATAATATGATTTTCCACTAATAATCCTAAATTTCTATATACTGTACTTCTACTTACTGCTGGATCTTTTGCTTTAACAATCATATAAATCTCTTCTGCCGTTTTATGATCATGAGATTCTTGCACTACTTTAATTATCTCTTCCCTTTGTCTTGAATAATTTTTCATAAAAATCTCCCAACAAATTAGGATTAATTCCTAATTTAATATTCTCATTATATCATAAAAAAATATTTTGGCAAGTACTTTTTTCTTTCTAACAAGAAGTTTATATATATATGTATAAGATTGTCGAGACCTTATGTTATAGGAATTATAAAGAAATTTTTCATAATATAAAGAGTCACAATCAGATTTCTTGAAAGACTCAAGATATCTTAAGTGACTCTTTTTGATTTATATAAAATTTAAATAATTTGATTACTTACGCTTTTCTAGAAATTTATATAATTTTCTGGATTTACTGCATTATTATTCTTATCTCTAATTTCTAAATGCAAATGTGGTCCTGTTGAATTACCAGTTGATCCTACCTGTGCTATAAGATCTCCTTGATTTACTTTTTGTCCTTCTTCAACATTTAATCTTGAGCAATGTGTATAATATGACATATTACCATCATCATGTTTTATAATAACAGCATTACCATAAGCACCTTTATAGTTTGATAATACAACTTCTCCAGCTTTTATTGCTAGTATGTTTTCACCACTAGTTGCAGATAAATCTATTCCACTATGTACTACATTATTATTACTTACTCCAAAACGGTTTGTAATTGCGTAATCACATTCTAAAGGTCTTATATATTCACTATTACTATAGCTTTTATTTTCTACAGTATTATTCGCATTTTCCTTTATTTCATTATTCTTAACAAGTTCAGATTTATTTTCTTTGTTTGTATCTTTTTGTGCATTATTTTCACTATTTGATGTCTCGTTTTTTATTTCATCAGTTACAAGTTCAGGTTCAATTTTATTAGTTTTATCATTTTCAACTTTTAATTGGCTATTTTCATTATTTACAAGTTCATTTTCTGTCTCATTATTTGTGTCTTTTAATATATTATTTTCTTCATTAGAAATTTCATTTAATGATGTATTATTATCTTCTATAATTAAATCTTTTTGTGTTTCATTATTAAGAATATTATCTATTGTTGCAAAATTTATATTTGGAATACTTACTATTAAAATTGTTGATAATACTAATAAAATTCCAGACATAGTTGCTATACTTATAATACTTTTTTTCTTAGATTTTTCTACTATATTTGAAAATCTTTTCATTATATTTTTCCTCCTATTTGCAAAATTCATTGAAAATCTATATTGTTTATTTCTAGTTCTTTCAATTTGATTTAGTAAAATTTCGGCATACTCAATTCTACAAGCCTCTTCTTTTCCTTGTAATACATATTCATCACAATTCAATTCCAAAATCTCTTCTACTTGATTTATAAACATATATATTATAGGATTAAACCAATATATGCAATTTAAAATAAGTAATAAAAATTTATATTCTATATCTTTATTTTTTATATGAAACAATTCATGTTTTAATATAAGCTCATATTCCTTCTGTTCTAATATTTCTTTTGAAATAATTATTGTTTTATTGAAAATTCCTATTGTCATAGGTGTTAATATTGTATCAGATATTTTGTAAGATACATTTTTTATTTTCATTTCATTACATAATTTACTTAATATTTTATCAACTTTATTATTAGTAATATTACTATAATGTTTCTTTTGATTAATTATAAATATAATATAAGCAACTAAATTGTACAACAATATTATTCCTGAAATACTAATCCATACATATGGGATTATTTTTGAAATATTAAAAAAAGTATTATTTTTTATATTAATTTTATTATCTATGCTATTATCAATTTCTATTATAGTATTATCATTCTCAAATTTAATTTCTGGTATTTTAGCAATGTTCCCCTCATTTTCAATAATTTCTTCAGACTTTGTGCATATAAGATTTTTTATTTGTGAAAAGTCTGCAATATTAATAGGCAAAATTAATAATATTAAAATAAAAATAAAAACTTTATAAATACTTTTGAAATTATACTTATATTTATTTTTACTTAAAAATACTAATAAAGGAAAAATGCAAATACTTATAATTGTTCCAAAAATAATTATATTATAAAATATTTTTCCTAACATTTATTTACTCCTATTTAAAATTTTTTTAATTTCTTCTATATCATCATCTGTTAAAGAATCATCACCTTCAATAAGTGAAGCAATTAGTTTTTTACTAGAATTATCGTACATTTTTCTTATAAAGTTTTTAGTTTCATTTCTACTATATCTAGAAAAATCTACAATTGATGAATAATAATTTATTCTTCCTATTTTTTCATTCTTTAAAAAACCTTTTTCTGTTAGCCTTGACAAAATTACTTGTAATGTAGATAATTTCCACTCTGTTTCTCCTTTAAGTTCTGAATCAATTTCTCCTGTTGACATTTTTCTGTTGTTATTCCATATTACCTTCATAACCTTTAATTCTGAATCTGGTAAACTTTTAATTATTTCTTCCATTGGTCACCCCCCTATATAGACAATTGTCTGTCTATATTATTACACATACATTTGTCTGTGTCAATATATTTTATAGAATTTTTAATACAAGTATTATCAAAGCCTTTATTTACTAAGAAACTTAAAGAGCTTTCCTACTAAATAAAAATGAAAGTAGATTTTTATTTTCTACTTTCATTTAATCTTCACAAAATAATTATTAAGTTTCTATTTTATTGTATTGTTGGAAGTATTGTTGTACTACTTGCTCCTTTTCCTACAACTTGATTCATCAATGTAGTCCATGTATTTCTTCCTATAATTCCGTCTGCTGTTAATCCATTTTTATTTTGGAATGAGATTACTGAACTATTTGTTCTAATTCCAAATACTCCATCTAATCCACCAGTATCGTATCCAAGAGTAGTAAGTGCATCTTGTGCTATACACACATATACTCCCCTACTTCCCTGTCTTACAATTGGATATCCTGATGCAACTTGACGTTCATCAAAGTGAACCCATCTAGGGGTCAAGTTTGCAGGTTCCACATAATTCCATATACCAGAATTAATTGCTAGATTTCTCATTGCATTTCTTCCAGCTTCATCTAAGTTTTGCCCCACATCAAATGCAAAACCAGCATAATGTTGTGAAAGTTGTCCGGTGTCCTCCTTCCCAAGGTCTTCTAAAGGCGTACCCCACATATATTGGTCTACCATAAATATATCTAAAACTATTCCATGCCTCCATAGCTCTTCTATCAGTCCATAAAAGCCCAGAATTACTTCTTCCTCTAAATTCTGCCACAGTTAAAGTTCTATTTGAATTATATGGCATACTTTGAGATTCACCACGATAATATGTTTCCATACGATTTGTATTATTATTATATACAAGAATTTTTGCCATAAAAAACTCCTTTCATGTTTACTCTGTATATATTATGAAAACATTATCTTATTTGTGTAAAATAATAAAATAAAATAGTGTGCCAATATTACTTTACAAAATTACGCACACTATTTTAATATACAATTTATTTCTTTTCTTCTACATCTTCGTTATTTGTTATAATTTCTTCTTTTGTTTGTTCTTTACTACTAATTTTTATGCTATCTAAAATACTTATAAATTTAATATCATCTCTACTAATTTCACTACCAAATTTATTATAATTATTAGATAATATCTCCATTTTTTCAATTCTATTAGATGCATTTTTTACATCGCCATTTACTATATTGTAAATTTTCATAATGCCGTCATTATTAAATTGCTTTATTCCATCTACAAGATTATTGCTTCCATCTGTTAACTGACTTGTTCCTGATACTAAAGTATTAGTGCCTTCTTTTAATGTATTTGAACCATCATAAAGTTTTACAACACCTTCATTTAATGTAATTGTTCCATTTGCTAAATCTGTTGCTCCTTTTGAAATTGTATTTGCTGCATCTACTAATTGATTATTTGCTGATGTTAATTGATTTGCAGAGCTATCTAAAGTATTTAATCCAGCTTTTACTGCTGATGAACCTGAGCTTAAGCTTTGAGTTCCATTTTTTAATTGTACAGTTCCTTGATATACGCTAACTGCTCCTTGTGCCAATTCTCCTGATTTTACAGCCAATGTATCTGCTCCAGCCTTTAACTCTGATACTCCTGAATATAATGAATTTGTACTGGCTTGTAAGTTACTTACACCTGATTTTAAATTTTCTAATCCATTCTTTAAATTTCCTATACTTTCATTTTCAGATTGACTTAAAGTTGATATAATTGAATTTAATGCTACATTATTTCCTTGCAAAATTGCTATACTAGAATTATTAATATTAATTTGATTAGCTAAAACTGATTTTACTCCTTCATCTCCAATTGTATCAATTGTTGCTTGTAAGTTTGCATTTGTTCCATTTAATTCATCAATTTTAGCTTGATTTGTATTAATTAATCCTTGAATTTCTGCAATCTTTCCTGAGTTATCTGTACCTGAAATACCACTTACTCCAGCTATTACATTATCAATTCCTGCACTTAATTGATTTTCGCCTGCTTGCATATTTGCAATTCCATTTTGTACATCTCCCAATTTCGCACTAATAGTATTTAAGTTTTGTGATACAGCATTTGCTCCATCACTTACATTTTGTGCCCCACTTGATAATTTTGAACTATTCTCATTTAATGAATTTATTCCATTATTTATTTGATCATAATTTGCATTTATTGTATTTACACCTGTTGATACCTGATTCATTGCAGAATTAAATTCTTTGGATTTATTAACATATTCTGTTGTTCCATTTTTTAATGCATTTGCACCTTTACTTAATTCATTTGCTCCACCTTTCAATGTATTTACTCCATTGTTTAATTCGTTTGTTCCATTATTTAAACTATTTGCGCCATCACTTAATGTTATAATTCCATCTTGTAATTTTATACTTCCTTCTTCAATTTGAAAACTTGCATCTTTTAATTTTTCTATTTGATCATAAATTTCATCTAATTTATCTGAAATTTTATCAAAACTGCCTTCTTCTAAAACTTTAGGTGTACAAAAACTCATTATATTCCCAATTTCAAAATTTGTACTTTCCATAGTAATTTCAATTTTACTTGGTATTTCTATATCATCTGTTGAAATATTTAAATTTTCTTGCATTCCTGGAAGAGCAATACCAACTACTATTGTTTTACTTCCATCATTTATAACTTTCCCTTTTGATATTTCAATATTTTTATTACTATCATTATTAATAATCGCCCCTGAAACAACTAAAAACGGTGTATAAATGGTTTCATTTTTACCATCTACAACTACTTCATTTGAAGATTTATTTTTATACTCTAAAATTATTTTTACTTTACCACTTTTGCCTGCAAGTTCTTCTGCTGATATTTCTTTTCCATCTAATTTATATATTACTTTAGTTTCAATTGGTAATTCTTTATTTGATTCTTCTTGATAAATATCTGTTCCTTCATTATTCTCAGTTATTTCACTAATTATTGTTTTATAGTTTTTTCCTGATGAATCTAATTTAGAATAAATACTTTCCTCATTTGTGAAAGCAAAAACTGGCATTGTATATATTAAAATTGAACACATCATTACTCCTGAAATACATTTTTTTATAATCTTATTCATACTTACCTCCTAAAATTTAACTTCTTTCATTCCTATTGTTGTTTTGCAAATTAATTTATCAAACAATAATAAAAATGCTGGTAATATTAAAGTTACTGAAATCATACTTATTATTGCTCCTCTTGACATTAATGTACATAAAGAACCTATCATTTCTATTTTTGAATATGCTCCAACTCCAAATGTCGCACCAAAGAAGCATAATCCGCTACTTGCAATAGAGGATATCGAAGTTCCTAAACTTAAATCAATTGCTTCTGTTTTATTCATTCCATCTTTTCTATTCGTTATATATTTAGTTGTTATTAATATTGCATAATCTATTGTAGCTCCAAGTTGAATTGTACCTATTACAATTGATGCTATAAATGGTATTACTGTTTTTGTATAATATGGAATTCCCATATTTATAAATATAGCAAACTCAATTACACATATTAATATAACAGGTAATGAAATTGATTTTAGCACAACAATCATTATTATAAATATAATTGCTATTGAAACTGTATTAACACTTTTGAAGTCATGATCACTTATTTCAACTAAATCTTTCATTAATGGACCTTCACCAGCAAGAATAGCATTTGCATCATATTGTTTTATAATTTTATTTACCTTGTCAACCTGTTCGTTTAGTTCATCTGTTGCCATTTCATAACTTGAATTTATTATAATTAATTGATATCTATCATTTTGCACTTTTTCTAATATTTCGCTTGGTATCATTTCTCTTGGTATTCCAAGTTCTGTAATTTTAGCTAAGCTTAAACTCCATTCTATTCCATCTAGATTTTCAATTTTTTCAAGCATTTCATTAACTTGGCTATCTGGAACATTTTTATCTAATAATAAAATCTCTGTTGAAACCATATTAAATTTATCTTTTAATTCTTCATTTGCACTTATACTTTTAAGTGTATTTGGCAAACTTTTATCTAGGTTATAATATACATCTGTATTTTTATATCCAAAATATACTATTGGCAAAATTATAATAAATGCTAGAATTGTAAGTTTGTAATGTTTTATTGAAAAATTTTTAATTCTAGTAAACCTAAGCATAATTTCTTTGTGTTTTGTTTTTTCAATTAGTGAATTGCAATCTAATATCATCGCAGGCAATGTTGTTATTACACAAATAACACCAAATAAAACTCCTTTTGCCATAACAATTCCTATATCTTTTCCAAGTGTAAGATTCATACTACATAAAGCTAAAAATCCTGCAATTGTTGTAAGAGAACTTCCAACAACTGAAACTAAAGTCTTAGATATTGCTTTAGCCATTGCATCATTATTATTAGTATTATTTTCTTTCTCTTGCATATAGCTATGATACAAGAAAATTGCAAAATCCATTGTTACTCCAAGTTGTAATACGCTACTTATCGCTTTAGTTATATATGATATCTCACCTAAGAATACATTAGTTCCCATATTATAAAGAATTGCAATACCTATATTAAGAAGTAGCAAAATTGGTGCTATATATGAATCTAACGCAATTTGTAATATTATTAAACATAATACAACTGCTATCAAAACATAAATCACTATTTCTGAATTCGATAAATCTCTTGTATCTAATACAACTGCACTCATTCCGCCTATTTTACATCTTGTATCTGTTATATCCCTTAACTTTTCTATTGTTTCTATTGTTGTATCATCTGAAATACCTTCTTTAAATGTTGCAAGCATTATAGTTGAGCCTTCTTTATAGAACTTATCTTGAATTTCATCAGGTAACATTTCTACTGGTATACTAGAGCCTAAAACATCTGCTGTGCTTATTACCATTGCAACATTATCTATTTTTTTAATTTCATCTTCTAATTTTAGAATTTCTTTTGTAGGCATATTATCTAAAACTATAGTTGAAAAAGCTCCCATATTAAACTCATCAGATAATATATTTTCTCCTTGGATTGTTTCTATATTATCTGGTAAATATACTAAAATATCATAATTAATTCTAGTAGCTTTTATTCCAATAATGGCGGGAATAAGCAATATTAAAGATAATATTAAAATTATTTTTCTATGTTTGCATATAAATTCACCGAATTTATCCATACAAAAACCTCCTTGTGTTTTTTGACTATTGGTCACTTTAAATATTATAGTACAGCACTGACCAATAGTCAATAGTTTTTACAAAAATATTGACTAATAGTCATTTTTATGTAATAATAAAACTATAATAAATTTTAAGGGGATTATAATAGTGAGAATAAAAAAAGATGAACTAAAAGAAGAAAATAAAGAAACAAGATTACTAAATACAGCATTTAAACTATTCACTGAAAAAGGTATAAAAGATACTTCTATTCAAGAAATTGTTGATAATGCTGATGTTGGTAAAGGTACTTTTTACTTATATTTTAAAGATAAATATGAAATAAGAGATATTCTAATAGCAAAAAAATCTCATAAATTATTTAATGATGCCTTATCTGCTTTAAGAGAAACAGATATTACTATCCTATCAGAACAAGTAGTTTTTATAGTTAATCATGTTATTGATGAATTAAAAAGAAATCAATTACTATTAAAATTTATATCAAAAAATCTTTCATGGGGAATCTACAGTAAAACAGTTAATAAAATATATGAAAATTCTGAATATGAAGAAGGTGGTATTTATCAATTATTTTTAAAAGGAGTTCAAGAAAACAATATTAAATTAAAAAACCCTGATGTTACTTTATTTATGATTATAGAGCTTGTTAGTTCAACTTCTTTTAATTCAATATTATATAGTGAACCTCTTCCAATTGATGAATATAAACCTTACTTATTTGAAATTATAGAGAAATTAATAAATAATTAAAAAAACACAAGAATATTCTTGTGTTTCTTTATATTATTTTTATGTATTTGCTAATTCATAAATAATTTTAAATGCTTCAAAATTTTCTAGTTCTTTACGTTTTAAACAAACTAGGTATTTTTTCAATTCTTTTTTAGACTTGCAAGCAGCTATAATTGCTGGATTTAATTTTCTTTTTAATGATATCCTAAGTGCTTTAATAAATGAAAAAATAGCACATTTATTTTCACGATTTCTCATAAGATTATATGCTTCTTCAAATCTTGCCTTATATTGATGTTTAAATAAAGCACTATAATTAATAGTAAATTCTTTTTTCACGACATCTGATGATGATACATATGAACCTGGATAATATCTCATATAATCATCAATTTCGTCAACTGTATATGGCAAAAATATTTTATTCTTTCTTTTTGAAATAATTAAATTTTTATTATTCTTTTTTCCTTTCATAATTATTTCTATCATTGATTCTAAATAATTTTTGTTGCTATCAAACATTACATCATAATTTGTTTGAATTTCTTTTCTTTCTTCAATAATTCCATCTACAATAGCTTCTACTATTTTATCTAAATTAATAGTATAATCAGTTACTTCATTAATGTCTTCAATACTATCTTTTTCTTCTGCCTTAGCTTCTTCTTTCTTCTTTTTATAAGAATATCTTTTATATAAATAATTTTTTATTGATATTCCATATAATTCATATTCAGAATTGTTCTCTTCTCCCCTTTTTATTACACTCCATATTTTAATTGGAGAATCGCATAATTTGTTAGATTCTATATTTTTTAATACTAATACTTTTATATCTTCTGCATTCTCACTAGTAGAAGTATCTCTCATTAAAAATATTTTGTTATTATAATTACTATCTTTTTTACTTTTCTTTATAATTCCTGTTTCTAAAATTCCTTTTAGGTCTTTCTTATTAACCAAATATAAAAAATCTAAATTAATATTAGCTCCAGATATCATATATTTACCTCCTTACTTTAGAACAATTATTAATAGCAACATACCTATATATTATACACCATTTTACATAATTTGTAAAGTTATGTAAAATTTGGATAAATATATATCAAAAATAAGCACAAAAAAGCACAGCATTTGCTGTGCCTATTTGTTTTTAGCCTATACGCTCGCCGCCTTAGCTCCCGAAATCTCAACGTCAATTGGCAAATCAACATATGCTACCCAATTTTTCTGGCGTCCATAAGAAATGATTGAGAAAATCGTTTCATCACGAATTGTTTTCTCTTCTCTGGACACACGTTCACGCTCAGCAGAATATGTGTTATCTCCACGCCACCGATCAAGCACCAGAGTATAGGTCTTTGCTTCGTTCAAAGTAGCTGCCATACTGAGAAGCTGTTGCTCAATCATTCTCTTATCGAGCTTGTTAATGGGTGCATAGTTTATCAGGTCGATAATTTCCTTCACCTGCGGATGAACCTCTGAGAGATTCTCCAACGTTGCATATAAATCTACATGTTCCTTTTTTGCAGGTCTACAAGTTAAAATAATCATATATTGTCCTCCTCAAATGAAATCTTTTACTTTGTTACCATGGAACTTTATATTATTGGATATACCAATTGAATGCATTATATCATGCTTTACATAATTTTTCAACATTTTTTTATATTTAACTTCAATTTATTATACAGGAAAGGCGCGACAGTCAGTCGCGCCTCCTATTCTCTTAAACTGCCACTGCAATCGGCAAATCAATGTACACATGCGTGCCTCCTTCATTTGCCGTTATGGTGAAGATGGTTTCGTCTGTGATCAGTTCTCCCTCCTCAACAATTCTTGCCCGATGAGCAGAGTATGTATTGCCACCGCGCCAAAGTCCAGGAAAAATTTTATACTGGCTGGAACGCAGAGCAGATACCATGCACATGAGCTGATTATTGATCATTTCCTTGTCGTTCTGGTCGATTGACTCAGATGCCTGAACCTGATCTAAAATCGCCTTAACCTTCGGATACTTCTCACCAAACTTCTTCATCATCATTGCTTTCTCCATGTTGTTTTCCTCCTTGAATTGATAAAATTGGTTAATAACTCCGTATATTTTTATTATACTACAATTAACATAAAAAATCAAATTATATAAAATTAGCAATACTATAGAATAAGACAATCTCCTATAAAATACAAAAGCACAGCAAATGCTGTGCTTCCCAATATAAATCTCAATTAATTTATTTACTTGCTTTTTCCAATTTATAAATTCCAAATGCAATAATTAAACCTATTGTAGCAGTTATTAATTGTGTTGTTGTCATAGCAGTTTGTAAAGTTGTTACTAATTTTGCTGGGAATATATTAAATGCTCTTAATAACATAAATCCACCTGTAATTACTAAAACTTTTACTACTATTCCAGCGATTCCTGCTAAGAAATAATGTTTTTCTTTTGATAACATTATTAATTTATAAGCATATACTAATGCAAAATTTCCAACCCATATAGCTGGTATCATATATACCATATACACTGATGCACTTTTAAACACATATCCACTAAGTATTGTAGAAATACTTGGCATTGTTACAACACCTAATATTTTTTTCCAACCTTTAAGATTAATAGCAGACATTATCAACGCTGTATTTACAATTGATCCTACTATTAATTGAGAATTTTTAGTTATAATACTTTGTGCTCCAAAAATATTTTTAATTAGTTGTCCTAAAAAAGTTGGTACTAATAATGCTAACAAGAAAATTGCAATAGTCTGAATTAAATCTGCATTTTTTGAAAAATCTTTAACTCTTTTGTTAATTATACTTTCCATTTTATAACCTTATATGATAAATCCATCATATCCTTTCTTTTATCTTTTCAAAATAATTATAGCATAACCTCCAAAAATAACACATATTTTTCATAAAAATTTATAAAGTAATTTTTGGAAATGAAATTTATAGTAAAATATAAATCCACAAATTTTTCATAATCTGTGGATTTGTATTATTATTTATTTAATTCTTCTAAGAACATTTTATTAAGCATTTGTGGATTTGCTTTTCCTCTTGTTTCTTTCATAGCTTGACCTACTAAAAATCCTAATGCTTTATCTTTACCAGCTTTATAATCAGCAATTGATTGTGGATTGTTTTCTAATACTTTCATTACAACTTCTTTTATTGCTCCTTCATCAGAAATTTGTACCCAACCTTTTTCTTCAATTATTTTGCTTGGCATTTTTACTTCATTAAATAATTCTTCTAAAACTTTTTTAGCTATTGCAGAACTAATTGTTCCTTTATCTATTAAAGTTACAAGTTCTCCAAGTTCATTTCCGCCAAATTTTAAATCTTCTGGTTCTTCTTCTCTCTCATTTAAAATTCTTGCAATATCAGACATTATTAAATTTCCAACTGTTTTTGGATTTTTGCAAACTTCTATTGCTGCTTCAAATAAATTAGAATAGTATTTTGATGATGTTACAAAATTAGCAGCTTTTTCTGTTAACTCATATTCTTCAATATATCTTTTTCTTCTACTTTCTGGTAATTCTGGTAATTCTTTTCTTATATTTTCAATATATTCATCTGATAGTTTTATTGAAACTAAATCTGGTTCTGGGAAATATCTATAATCTTGAGCATCTTCTTTATCTCTCATTGGGAATGTTCTTCCAGATACATCATCCCATCTTAAAGTTTCTTGAGTAATTGTGTTTCCTGCTTCAATTTCTTCTATTTGTCTTTCAGATTCATATTCAATAGCTCTTACAATACTTCTAAAAGAGTTCATATTTTTCATTTCTGTTCTAGTACCAAATTCTGTACTTCCTTTTTTTCTAACTGATACATTAACATCTGCTCTTAAAGACCCTTCTTGCATTTTACAATCTGAAACTTCTATATATTCAAAAATTGATTTTAATTTTCTCATATAAGCTTCTACTTCCTGTGCGCTTCTCATATCTGGTCTAGATACAACCTCTATTAAAGGAACTCCTGCTCTGTTTAAATCTACAAAACTTCCTCTACCATATTCATCATGATTTAATTTTCCAGCATCTTCTTCTATATGAATTCTTTCAATTCTAATTTGTTTTTCGCCATCTTCTGTTTCAATATTTACATATCCTTCATAACATAGTGGTTTATCAAATTGAGAAATTTGATATGATTTTGGAAGATCTGGGTAAAAATAATTTTTTCTATCATTTTTACTATTTTTCTCAATACTACAATTTGTTGCTAAGCCAGCCTTTACTGCATATTCAACAACTTTTTCATTAAGTACTGGAAGAGTTCCTGGCATTGCCATACAAATTGGACAACAATGTGTATTTGGTTCACCCCCAAATTCTGTTGAACATGAACAGAATATTTTGGTTTTTGTAGAAAGTTCGCAGTGAACTTCTAGTCCTATTACAATTTCATAATCTTCTCTTGCCATTAGTTATTACCTCCTTTAAAGCTTGGTTTATTTTCTCTAAAGTTTGTATTTTGTTCATAAGTATAAGCTGCTCTAAAGATTGTTTCTTCATTAAAAGGTTTTGCAATTAATTGGAACCCAATTGGCATACCATTACTATCTAACGAACATGGAATGCTCATTCCTGGTAATCCACCAATATTTACTGGAACTGTACAAATATCTGATAAATACATTTCTAATGGATTATTTGATTTTTCACCAATTTTAAAAGCTGTTGTTGGTGATGTTGGTGTTAATAATAAATCATATTTACTAAATAATTTATCATATTCATCTCTTATAGCTGTTCTAACTTTTTGAGCTTTTTTATAATAAGCATCATAGTAGCCTGATGATAAAACATAAGTACCTAATATAATTCTTCTTTTTACTTCTGGTCCAAATCCTTCACTTCTTGAATTTTTATAAATATCTTTTAAATTTTCAAAGTTTTCAGATCTATAACCATATCTAATTCCATCAAATCTACCTAAATTTGAACTTGCTTCAGCACAAGCAATTATATAATAAACTGCTGTTGCATATTTACCAATATCTAAAGAACAATCTTCAACAATTGCTCCCATTTCTTCATATTTTTTGGCTACATCTAATATTGCTTGTTTTACTTCTTCATTTATACCTTCACCTAAATATTCTTTTGGAAGACCAATTCTCATTCCTTTAACATCATTTACTAAACTTAAAGTATAATCTTTTTTATCTATATTCATTGATGTTGAATCTTTTTCATCATGACCTGCAATTAAGTTTAAAAGCATAGCAGAATCTGTAACATCTTTTGTTAAAGGACCTATCTGATCAAGTGAAGATGCAAATGCAACTAATCCAAATCTTGACACTAAACCATAAGTAGGTTTTAATCCAACTACACCGCAAAGTGATGCTGGCTGACGAATACTTCCTCCAGTATCACTACCAAGTGTCCAAGGAGCAATTTCAGCTGCTACTGCTGCTGCGCTACCTCCTGATGAACCTCCTGGTACTCTTTCTAAATCCCATGGATTATATGTGTTAAAAAATGCTGAATGTTCTGTTGAACCTCCCATAGCAAACTCATCCATATTTAATTTTCCAAGATAAACTAAATCTTGCTCATTTAATTTTTCTATAACAGTTGCATTATATGGTGCAACAAAATTCTCTAACATTTTTGAACTACAAGTTGTTTTAGTTCCTGTTATACACATATTATCTTTTATTCCTATTGGAATACCTGCAAATTTAGAAACATCCTTTCCCGATTTTCTATCTTCATCAATTTTTTTTGCTTTTGCTATCGCATCATCTTCTAAAATAGTAACATATGCTTTTACTTTAGAATCTATTTCTTTTATTCTATCAAAGTAACTTCTAGTTATTTCTTCAGATGTTACTTCACCTTTTTCAAGCTTTTCTACAAGTTCATGTACTGTATATTCATAAAGCTCCATTAAATTTCCCCCTTTAATTTCATATATAAATGTGGCCAAGAGTACACTCTCTTTATTTTCTCATCTTCTAATCCACGATTTACTCTTGTATCCATTAAAAATGTTTTTATACTACTTTCTGCAATCATTTGACAATTCTTAAAACTATCATCTATAAAAACTTCTACATTTTCTTGCTTAACTGCAATAAGCTTATTTTCTGCATTAATTATTAATTTGTCACAAGGAATATTATTTTTTATAACCCACTCTTGAGTTGATTTTCTAACATCAAAATTATCAGTTTCCCATCTAGCTGTTATTAAAACAATTTTATTATCTTCATCTTGAAGCTTTTTCAAATATTCAACAGCTAATGTTTTAGGTTTTACATTTTTTATAATTTTTTCATAATACTCATTTAAAAATTCTAAATCTTCACCATCTTGCCAATTGTGTAAATATTTTGTATAAAAATGATCTGGACAGTTTCCACTTTCATTTATAATTGGCTCTCTTTTTAAAACATCTATTGTATATTTTTGAGCATAATTCATCATTACTTCATAAGTATCTGTTATTGTATCATCAATATCTATTCCTATTATCATTTATATTCCTTTCAGACTTGACAAATCTAATTTATTACTTTTGGTATTCTAAACATTCCTTCATCTTGACTTGGAGCATTTTGTAATAAAAGCTCTCTATTTTCAAAGTTTATCACTTCATCTTTTCTAAAAATATTACTTTTCTCATTTGCTGCAACTGTTTCATTCATTCCTTCTGTATTGACATTATTAATCATATTTGCAAATTCTAATATTTCTTGCATATCGCCAGTATATTTTTCAATCTCTTCTTCTGACAAATTTAAAGATGCAAGTTTTGCAATATGGATTATTTCTTCTTTACTAATAGCCATATAACTTCATCTCCCTTCACATAATGCATTATTATATAATGAAATTAAGAAAAACACAACAAAAAAATCGCTAAGATAGCGATTTTTTTATATTTTTTAATATTTTAATATATATCATCTCTAGTCATTTGTTTTCCATAGCAATCTAAAAATTGTCCAAATGCAATAACTACAAAATCATTTGCAACAAATGCAAGCATTGTTACTAAACACATTAATCCTATTGGAACATTTACAGCTAATAATAGTATTGAAACTATAGTTCCATACATCATTAAAAATCCTGATCCTAGTTTTCCTGCATATAAACGATGAACTCCAAAAAAACCTAAAAACCAACATAGCATCATTGCTGTAAATCTGTTTTTTGTACTTGTATCTCTAACATCCTCTAATTTTTCTACTTTTTCTTTTCCCATTTGTATCTCTCCCCTATAAATCTAATATAGTACTTTATTTTTATATTAAATATACATAATTGTCAATTAATGTTATGAAAATGATAAAAAGAAGTTATGTTTGTTACATAACTTCCTCTATTCTATTTTAACATTCCCATAATTCCATTAATTGCTGCATTAGCTACTGCTCCACCGCCATTATCTGGTGCTTTTGATCCATGAGTTTGTGTCATTGCTTGACCATTTATTGGTGCTAATAGAACTCTTCCTGTACCCCTATAAACATTTACAAGACCTTCTCCTGATATTCCAGATCCAATTAATGTTTTTGATGATTTCTCTACTGTGAAATCTAATGTCCCAGACCATGCAACAGCAAAATTACCATCAACCTTTAAAACATCATTTTCTAATGTAATTTCTACTAATTCGTCTCTTGGAACTAAACTTTCTAATGCTGTAACTCCTGTACCCTCAAGTTTCAAATTAAATAATCCTTCTCCTCCAAATACAGCTGATGATAAATTTGAACGAGCAACTACAGATTGGTTAACATTTGAAGAACATGCTAAAAACATTCCATCATCAAGAACCATTCCACCTTCCCATTCAGACAAATCTTCTAACAATATATATCTATATGTAGGTTCTAAAACAAGAATTCCTTTTCCTCTATAAACAGGTTTAACTGCTGATTCTTTTGTTACTGCACCTTTTAGGGCTTTTCCGATAAAATCACCTGCACCTTTTATCCCTGTTTCCATTTCTACTTTTCCAACAGACCATTGCATTGCACCAGCACTAATTGTATATTCATCATTATCAAGTTCTATTAAAACTTGTCTTTTTCTTACATTCATTTTACTTGCAAAATATGAAGTTGTAGCAGACATTGGAGTAACACTTAAATCATTTTGATATTCTAATACTCTCATTCCTTCTTTTTTGGCTATTATCTTTATATTTTCATTATTTAAAAAGTTCTTAAATTTAAACATATAATCCCCCTTAATTTTTCTATAATAAAATTATATTGATAATAAATTTTATTGTCAATATTAAGATTATTTTGACGAAAAAAGGAACGTATCTAAATACGTTCCTTTTTATTAATATAAATATTGTTGTGGATTTACTGGTGTACCATTAATTCTAATTTCCAAATGTAAATGTGGACCAGTTGAATTTCCTGTTGAACCAACAGCTCCAATTGTTGTACCAGCATCTACTGTTTGACCTTGTGATACATATAAAGCACTACAATGTGCATAATATGATTGAACACCATTTCCATGATCTATGATAATTAAATTACCATAGCTTCCTTTATATGCTGAATAAGTTACTGTACCAGCTGAAATAGGTCTTATTCCTGTTCCAGATGGTGTTGATATATCAAGTCCTGTATGAATTGATGATCTTGAAGAACTTCTAGAACCAAATCTAGAAGAAATTGATCCGGTTACAGGTATTGACAGCTGCATTCCATTTAAGTTTCCAGTAGGGGCTGATGTGGCAGTTGTCGCATAGCTTCTAGCTCTTGAAGCAACAAAAGCTTTTTTGGCAGCTGCTTCTTTTGCAATTCTTTCTTCTTCAGCCTTTTTAGTTTCATATTCAGTAACTTTAGCTACTTTATATTGATTTAATGCATTTGTTGCCTCTTCTTTTGATGAAGCAACATTAGTATCAGTTGTATATATTTCAACTATACCTAGTTTTAAATCTACTTCTTGTTTTAAATCCGCTTTTATTTCATTTATTATGCTTTCTGCTTCTTCTTGTGTATTTACAACAGCTTTTTGTTCTCCATTTGATGTAACAGCAAAAGCTCTATAAGTTGTTACTGTCATATTCTGTACTGCAAGCATAACTTTCTTCTCTTCTGTTTCTTTATCCCTATTTATAAGTTTTAATTCATACTCTGGTAATTCACTTATCTCTCTAAATGCAATATTCCCAGTAGTATCATTTATATATTTTTCTATTTTTGCTTTTATTATTTCTTTATTTGTTATAAATCCAATTGTATCCCCTGCTAAAGTAACTTTATATACAGGTTTATATTTTGCACATGCTACGATAGTAATCATAGCTGAACCAATTGTGACAATTTTTAGGGTCTTGAAAACTTCTTTTGTACAATATTTAACCCAACTTTTTAAAATAAAATTCACTCTCCTTTTATGCTTTTTTAAAATTCGCCACTAAGCAATATTTTACCATAAATCAGAACCGCTTTCAAGGAAAACTTTTTCTGATAATATATTCTTATCACCATTGAGCCAAGATTTTGCTTTTATATAGAATATAGTTTTACACTTTACTCTTCGTTGCTATTTTTTTCTCTTTTTTTCTCCATTTTACTACGTGTTTGATTATTGTCTTTTTGGCACAAGTGGTTTTTCGACACTTTTTTCATATATTTTTCGATATTATTTTGAGTCAATTTCCCAAAAAAACACATTATTAATATTTCCCTTTTTTTATATTTTATTAAAATTTGAATAAAAAAATGCATAAAAAAAGAATCAATATTGATTCTTTTTTTATTTTAATTTCATTGATAACAATTTACTAATACCTTTTTCCTCCATTGTAATTCCATAAACAGTATCAGCAGCTTCCATTGTTCCTTTTCTATGTGTTATTACTAAAAATTGAGAATCTTTAGAAAACTTTCTTAAATATTCTGCAAATCTTGAAACATTTACATCATCTAATGCTGCTTCAATTTCATCTAAAACGCAAAATGGAGCTGGATTCATTCTTAAAATTGCAAATAGTAATGCAATTGCTGTAAATGCTCTTTCACCACCAGACAACAAAGTCATATTTTGCAATTTCTTTCCTGGTGGTTGTACTGTAATATCAATTCCACATTCCAAAATATTTTCTTTATCTGTAAGAGTTAATTCTGCTTTTCCTCCTCCAAACAATTCTTTAAAAACTTCACCAAAATTCTTATTTATCACTTTAAATTGTTCAGAAAATTGAACTTTCATCATATCTGTCATTTCAGCTATAACTTTTTTTAGCTTATTGCTAGATTCTTCTAAATCTAATCTTTGTTCACACATGAAGTCATATCTTTCTTTTGTCTCTTTATATTCATTTATTGAATCTATATTTATACTTCCTAACTCTTTAATATCTTTTCTTATTTCATTAACTTGTCTTTGAACAGTTGATGGATTTGTTATTTTTTCAATTTCATCAACATTATTTGGAGTTAATTCATATTCTTCCCACATTTTGTCAATAACTTGATTTAATTCAAGCTCAATTTTTGATTTTTTCAAATCGAGCTTAGAAATATGATTTTTAATATCTTCTAATTTTGATGATTGCTCTTCAATCGTTTTTTCTATTTTATTTAATTTTTCAGATTTGACTAATCTATCTTGTTTTAATTTCTCTACTTTATCTGTACTTCCCAATATTTCTTTTTCTAAATCTATAATTTTTTTCTTAACCTCTTCTGTCTTTATTTCTATTTCAGAATTATCAGTCAATATCTTCTCTCTTAAAGATTTTTTATTATTTATATTTGCAGAGTTATTTTCAATATCTAAATTTATTCTATCCATCATTTCATTAATTGATGTTTCACTTTCATCAAACGATGAAACAGAAATCTTTAAATTTGTAATATCAAAATTCAAATCATCAATATATTTTTGATTATCTTTATTTAAGTTTGTAAATTCCTCAATTATTTCATTTAACTTAGAATTTTGATTATCCATTTCCATAATTTTTTTACTAATGTCTTCTTGTCTATCTAAGTTTTCTTGTTTTTCTTGTTTGATATTTTCTAAATCTTCTCTTGACTTAGAAAGCTTTACTTCTAATTTAGTAATTTCTAAATCTAATGTATCTATTTTTTGTTTTTCAGTAGCATATATAATTTCTAATTCTTGAGAATCTTTCTGTTTTTGTTCAAATCCGCCTAAAATTGCAGATATGCTTTCTTCATATGTATTTAATTCTAATTGAACTTTTTCAATCTTCTTTTTCATTTGTGAAAGTTCATCTTCAAGTTCTTTAATTTCTTTTCCTCTACCTAAAATGCTTACAGTTTTATTGGCAACTGAGCCACCACTAATTGCACCAGAAGGATTTATAACATCACCTTTTAATGTAACAATTTTAAATTTATATGAATTTTGTTTTGCTAGTTTTACTGCATTGTCAATATTATCTACAATTACAGTTCTTCCTAATAAATTTAATATAATTCCTTCATACTTTTTATCAGCTTTTATTAAATCTGATGCAACTCCTATTATTCCAGCAACCCCTCTATTGTCAACTCCTACTATTTTTTGACCTTTTACAGAAGTTATTGGTAAAAATGATGCTCTACCTAAATTATTTTCTCTTAAATAATTTACTAATTTCTTTGCTTCTTCTTCAGAATCTGTAACAATATTTTGTATAGCACCTCCTAATGTCATTTCAATTGCTGTTTCATATTGTTTGTCAACAGAAATAAGATTTGCAAGAACTCCATGTATACCTTTAGATAATCCACTATTTTTTTCAATAGCTTGCATTAATAATTTTACACTTTTAGCATAACCTTCTTTTTCTTTTTCTGTTTCTACCAAAAATTTGTATCTTGATTCTTTTATTCTATATTCTGATTGATATGCATTAATTTTTGTTTCATAATCTTTCTGTTTTTGTGCACTTTGTTCTCTTTCATTTTTCATAGATTCTAATGATTTTTCAAAATCATTTCTTTTTCTCTCTATTTCATAAAAGTTTCTGGATAATTCATCTTTTTGAGTTCTTGAAGAATCAAGCTCAGAAATAGTTTCCTGTATTTCTTGTTTTAATAAATTTTCTCTTTTTGTTAAGTTTTCAAAGTTAGCCTTTTCAGTATTTATTTGTGAAATCTCTTCATATTTATTATCTATATTTTCTTGTACAATTTTCTTTTTATCTTCTATTTCTAATTCTTTATCTGACAATGTTTTTGAATATTTTTCAAGCTCAGATTCTTTCTCTTTCAATTCTAGTTCAAACTTTTCTTTATTATTGAAAAGATTATCTCTTTTTTGTTGTTTTTGATTTTTTTCTTCTTCTAATTCCTTATTACGATTTTCTAATTCTTCAATTTCAACAGCATATCTTTCATAATTTTCTTTATTATTAGCTAATTTTTCAGCTAAAATTGCAATCTCACTATTATACTGTTCTTTCCTTTTATTTCCTTCAAATCCTAGATTTTGTGTTTGCTCAATTTCTTCAATTAATGATTCTACTAATAATCTTAAATCTTCTTTCTCACTTTGAATATTATTCAAAGATTCCTCTTCTTTAACTTTTTGAGTTTCAAAAATATCAATATTTTCAAAAGTTTCTTCTATTTGCTTTTTATAATTCTCTATATTATATAAAAACAATCCGACTTCTATATTTTTTAAATTCTCTCTTAAATCTAAGAATTTTTTTGCTTTTTCAGATTGATGTTTCAATGGATCGATATTATTTTCAATTTCTGTAATAATATCATTTATTCTTAATAAATTAAGTTTTACTTGTTCTAATTTCTTCTCAGATTCTACTTTTCTACTTCTATATTTTACAATTCCAGCAGCTTCTTCAAAAATACGTCTTCTATCTTCTGATTTATTACTTAAAATCTCATCTATTTTTCCCTGACCAATTATAGAATAACCATCTTTACCAATACCAGTATCCATAAATAATTCTAGAACATCTTTTAATCTACATGGTGTTTTATTAATAAAATAACCTGTTTCACCACTTCTATAAATCCTTCTTGTAACAATTACTTCATTATATTCAATTGGTAACTTTGAATCTGAATTATCTATTACAATAGAAGCTTCAGCATATCCTAAAGATTTTCTATTTTGTGTTCCTGCAAAAATTATATCTTCTGATTTCGCTCCTCTTAAAGACTTCATACTTTGTTCTCCAAGTACCCATCTTATACAATCTGAAATATTACTTTTTCCAGAGCCATTTGGTCCTATTACTGTTGTTATTCCTGGCATAAACTCTAAAACTGTTTTATCTGCAAACGATTTAAAGCCATGCATTTCTAGTCTCTTAAAATACATAATTTTCTTCCTTTTCATAAAAATACATTCATATAATATTATAGTTTTATTTTTTTTTCAAGCATTTTTAATTAAATTTAGGAACACTAGAAAAATTTCATTAAAGATGAAATTTTGACTCTCCATAAATTTCACTTGACCAAAAAAGTATTAAGATATAAAATTATATCAGTATACAAAAGAAGGAGTTTTTTATGAAAGAACAATTTGATTTTTATAATAGTACTTCTATAAAGTCTTATAATTTAGAGGAAACAATTCGCTATCAATTAAAAATGCTTGATGGATTAGATAATTTCACAAGAAAGCATTCAGATAATGTTGCAAATATCTCTTGTAGACTTTGTGAAAATCTTCGTTTATCAGAAGGTTTTACAGTTTATACTACCACATGTGCTTACTTACATGATATTGGTAAATTATTTATTCCACCTTCTGTTCTTCAAAAGCCCTCAAAGCTAACTGATGAAGAGTATGAAATTATGAAAACACATACTTCAATTGGTTATAAAATTTGTATGGATGATTTAAAATTACGTCCATATGCAGCTGGTGCTTTATATCATCATGAAGCTTTAGATGGAACTGGTTATCCAAATGGAATAACAGGTGATAAAATCCCCTATGAAGCACAAATTATAAGAGTTGCTGATGAATTTGAAGCAATTACAGCCAAACGTCAATATAAAACTCACATTGGTATTATTGATGCTTTAAATATTTTAATAGATCATGCTCATCCAACATCTCCAAAATCTTTAAAAGATACAAAAAGAATTTTTAAAACAGGTGGAGTTGGAAAAATAGATAAAAAAGTTTTAAAAGCTTTATTTAAAGTTGTTATTGATGACACTGAATATGAAATATATGCTAGAGGAGATTATTTAAAATTCTTACGAAAAGAAATTGTTAGAGTTTCAGATTCTAGAAAATATTATGATAGAATGATGTATGCTTTAACTCCTGAAAAAAAAGAATATTATAGAGAAGAAGCAAAATACTATTTGAAACCTGGTGAAGATCCTGAAAAAATACCTCAAATGATTACTGAACTTGAAACATCTTATAAAGAAAGAAAAAAACATATTCAAAAATTACATGATGAAGTTCATCAAATAAAAAGATTATCAATATAAATGGTAAAAAAGAATAGAATTAAGAATTCTATTCTTTTTTTATTTATATGTAGAATTTATTATTATTTTTTAATATTGTCTTCCCCAAACTACCATTTTTGTTGCCTTTTTTCCACAAACTGGGCAAGTATCTGCTAAATGTTCTTGTTCAAATGGTATACATCTTGAATGGGCACCTGTAACTTCTTTTATTTTATCTTCACAAGCTATGTCTTCACACCACATTGTTTTTATAAATCCTTGATTTTCTTCCATTTGTTTAATCATTTCATCTAAAGTATATGCAACTGTTGTTTTTTCTTTTCTTCGTTCTAAACATGTATTAAACATATTTTCTTGAATTTCTTCTAATAACTTTTCTAATCTTTCATTTAATTTAGAAAGTTCTACTGACTCTTTTTCACCATTATCACGTCTAACTAAAATTGCTTGATTATTTTCTAAATCTTTTGGTCCAATTTCAATTCTAACTGGTACGCCTCTCATTTCCCAATCATTAAATTTGAAACCAGTTGAACAATTATCTCTATCATCCAATTTCATTCTAAAGTTTTTAGCTAAATCTTTATATATTCCATTAACTTTTTCTAAAACACCTTCTTTATGTTGAGCAATTGGAACTATAACTGCTTGAATTGGAGCAACTTTTGGTGGTAATTTTAATCCTCTATTATCTCCATGTGCCATAATTAAAGCACCAATTAATCTTGTACTAATTCCCCAAGATGTTTGATATGCATATTCTTCTTTTCCTTCTCTATTTTGGAATTTTATTTCAAATGGTTTTGTGAAATTTTGCCCAAAATAATGTGATGTTCCTGATTGTAGTGCTCTTCCATCATGCATCATACATTCTATTGTATAAGTAGCTTCAGCTCCTGCAAATTGTTCTTTTAGTGTTTTTCTTCCTTTTAATACTGGTATTGCTAAAAGATCTTCAGCAACTTCAGCATAAATATCAAGCATCATTAATGTTCTTTCTTCTGCTTCTTTTGCAGTTTCATGAACAGTATGACCTTCTTGCCATAAAAATTCTCTTGAACGTAAAAATGGTCTTGTTTCTTTTTCCCATCTTAATACATTACACCATTGATTTCCAAGTATTGGTAAATCTCTCCAAGAACTTACCCATTTAGAATACATAGTTGACATCATTGTTTCTGAAGTTGGTCTGATGCAAAGTCTTTCTTCAAGTTCTTCTCCTCCTCCCATTGTAACCCAAGCTACTTCTGGTGCGAATCCTTCAACATGATCTTTCTCTTTTTCTAACATACTTTCTGGAATAAGAACTGGCATATAAAGATTTGTTACACCAACTTCTTTAAATTTTTTATCTGCATAATTTTGAATATTCTCCCAAATTGCATAACCATAAGGCCTTATAGCTATACATCCTTTTGTATCTGTATAATCTGCAAGTTCTGCCTTTCTTACAACATCTGTATACCACTTAGCAAAATCATCCTCTATATTTGTGATTTCCTTTACAAATTCTTCTTTTCCCATAATTTAAACCTCCAATTTTTTTATTCTTCATTTTCTTTATTTTCAAAATCCACGCCTTCCCTTTCGGGCATTGGAGCCTCCATTACTTCATCAATTACAATTTGTTCATTTTCATCTAATTTATATCTAGGTAAATCTGGTAACTCTTCTAAACTAGATATCCCAAACATCTTCATAAATTTATTTGTAACTTTATATGTATTTGGTCTACCTGGTGCATCAAGTTTTCCAGCTTCCTCAATTAACTCATATTCTAATAATTTATATACTGTACCATCAGCATTAACTCCACGAATTGCTTCAATCTCTGCTCTAGTAACATTAGGATTGTATGCAATTATAGCCAAAGTTTCTAATGCAGCACCAGAAATATTTGGCTTTGCTCTATTATCAAATAAAGGGTATATATATTCATAGTATTCTTTTCTTGTACATAATTGATAAGAATCTTCTACTTTTATTATTTCAATACCACTATTTCTAGCATCATATTCTGATTTTAGATTAACAATAATTTTATCAATATCTTCTGCACCTAGTTCTAAAACATTCATAAGTTCTTTTACACTTACTTCTCTTCCAGCAGCAAAAAGCATAGATTCAATTATTGCTTGTTTTTGGCTAAGTTTCATACTTTCCTCCTATATTTTTTATACTTATATATTATTACACGAAATCACATTATTGTCAAGTCGAAAAAGCTTGCAATCATTGAATTATAAGCACGTTTGCGATTTATTTTTTTCTGATAATCTAATAATTGACGATAAATTATGACTATGATATAATTATATTGTATTTATTATTAATTTTGAGGTGATAAAATGTTTAAAAAATCAAGTAAACGTAAAAAAGAAGAAATTGATAACGAAGAAGAAATTGAAGTCGTAATTGGTGATGATTCTGTTTTAAATATATCAGAAGTTAATGATTGTATGAATCAATTAAGACCAAAAGATTCTGTTAATAATAGAAAAAAATTTATTATACCTTCTGTAAAAAAGAAAAAAAATAAGAAAAAAGATGAAGATAATAAATCTGAAGAATAAAAAATAAGTCTAGAAAATCTAGACTTATTTTTTTAACACTTTATTTATATTTTTTGTTCTTAAATTTGTTCCATAAAAATCTTTCTTACTACAACCTGCTCTTCCTCCACCTGCACAAGCACATGCGCATGCACAACTACTTACACATGATGAACGAGGTGGTGGTCTATGATAATGATGATGATGATATCCTCCATAGTAACCTCTTCCATATCCACCGTATCCATAACCACTATGTCTAGTATATCCACCTCCCATAAATGGTGATAATATACATGCCAAAATCATTATAATCACCAAAAGAGTCATTACACCATTCATAGTGCTTCCAATACCTGCTGTTGAACCAGTTCCATAACTTGCATATGTACTTTGATGACTTTCATTTAAATTAGTAAATGCAGTTTTATAATATTTTACTTGTGTTTTTAATTTAGCACCTTTAGCCAATTTACTAGACCATACCAAATAATTATCTGAATTTGTTTGATCTGCATTACTTACTTCAACATTTTGCGCATTCCAGTATACTTTTAAATCTTTTACTTCTATATCATCAAACCATCCTGGAGTAAAATCATATTTACAATACGTACTATCTAATGTATACATATATTTTTGATGAAAAGAAAAATCAAAAGTTACTATATCTCCTTTGTTATATTCTTTTTTGAAATCAATTAAAATATATGCTCCATTATCTGAACTATATTGTATTTTTTTTATATTATTAGACTGTGCCTCTATAGAATCTATATTTTTATTTGGAATTCCAATTTGTACCCAAGTTAGTGGTCCTGCTGAAGTATCTTCCAAAACTTCCCACTCAATATGATAACTCATATCAAGAGTTCCATCTTCTCTTGGATCTACTGTAATATAATATTTATTAATTTGATCTATATCTTTAGCAAAGCAAATATTGCTCATTAATATTGCTAAAACAAATATTAATTCAATAAAAATAATTTTTTTAATTTTCATTAGTTTTACCTCCTCTCAATGGACAAGTAAAACTTGATTTGCTTGAATTTTTTCTAATTTTCTTACATTGCACACTATTCCAAATTTTATCCCATTTTACTTCTAGTATATTTCCAAGTGACGCACCTTCTCCAAGCCAACTTTGACAAGGCATAACATTTCCATTTGGAGAAACTGCCATATTACTCAAGCATGCACCACAAGCTGGAATATCTAATTTCATTTCTTTAAGTTTTTCTTCACTAATCCATCCAGGTGATGTAAAACTTAATTCCATTTCTTGTTCTTCAGCATATTTGCATGCATCTTCTAACGATTTTGTAATTTCAGCTGTAGATAGTTGTGTTGCCTTTGATTCTTCTGTTCTCGCATTTCCTGTAACAATTAATCCTGATGAAGATGCATATGTAATTCCAAGTTTTTTTGCAAATTTTAAAGTTGACAAATAGTCTTTATTTAAAGAACACAATGGCGTATTTATACTTACATTTAGTCCTGTTTCTAATGCATTTTTTATTCCTTGTACTGTTTTATCAAAATTATCTGCTCCAACTAATTTATTGTGTATTTGTTTGTCATTAGAATATAATGTAACTTGTACACTATCTAAGCTTGCTTCATATAATTTTTTACAAAGTTCTTTTGTAAGCAAAACTCCATTTGTATTTAGTCTTGTAACAAACCAATTTGAATATTCCACTAATTCAACTAAATCTTTTCTAATTGTTGGCTCTCCACCTGTAAAAGTAATTTGAGGTATACAATTGTTTTTACAAATATCTATTATCTTTTTCCATTCATCAGTTGTTAATTCTCTTGTTTCAGCATAATCTTGGTTTGCTGCATAGCAATGCATACATTTTTGATTGCAATTCCATTTATTATCTTTTTTCATTGAGCTAATCATTAAATCCATACGATGTGGAGCTTTCATAAATTTAGCAAAATCTCCAATTGAAATTTGCCCAACATCAATATCAGTTTCTTCTTTATTTGAAATCGCAGTAAATAAATTCATCATATTCCATAAATCAGCTTTTATAGTTTCAAGCTTTGCAAATTTATAAATCTTTTTTAATTTTTGAATTGTAATATTTACTATTTCCTCTAACTGTTCATCAGAAATTTCATTTCCTTTATGCTCATTTACTTCATCAATAAATATTGAAAGTAAAATTGCCCATGCTGAATTTAGTGGAATAATATCTTTTCCATTTAAGATTACTATACTTGGTCTTGATTTAAATAAAGAAAACTTTGATGGTACTAGATGTATTCTAACAACACCTGGGTTATCTGGATTTAAAGTAGTATGAATAATTCTATTTAAGTTTTTTCGTTCATACTTTTTCTCATAAATATTCATAATTACTCCTTTTAGATTTCTTCTTTATATGTAGCTGCTTCTTGTAAAATAACTTCATATCTTGCAGCTAGTACATCTTCACCTGTATCATATTTGTATAGATTTCTATCAAATGTCATTTCAAAACTTGAATTTGGTTTTATTTCATATTCTTCTACAAAATCAGTACCTATTATTTGATTATTCTCATTATAATAAACTACTTCAAATTCTATACAATCTATTTCTTCATTAGAATTATTTTTAGCTATAATTTCAATTTGTCCATCTATTTCTTTTGATTCAAAAGTCACATCACTTTTATGTGAAATATAAGTTTCATCTTCAATTAAAAAATCTTTTGTAATTAAGAATTCACATCTTGCATATTCTTTTGGAGTTTCATAAAATGTTATATAAGCATCAGAATTCGCATCCATATCTATATAATCTTCATCAATTTTTATAGGTATATTTTCTGAATTATAAAAAATTACTTGAACAGTAATATCTGTAATACGTTCCTGATTTCCATTATGAATTACTGCAATTAATTCATTATCTATGCTCATAGATTGATTTGTAACTACTAAATTAGGCTTTTGTGTTTCAAATTTTGCTAAAGCTTGTTTTTCTAGTTCTTCGTAATCTTCATATTCTTCCATAGCATCGTTTTCAAAATCATCATCTAAATCATTGTCTTCTTCATTTGTATAATCATAAAAGCCGTCTAAATATTCTGAAACATCTCTTTGTGCATTCTTTTTACTAGGAACAGTTCTATAATTCCCTTTATAAAATAAATAAAGCATTGCTAAAGCTACGATTATTATAATAACAACTATCACAGTAAATGCCTTTTCATGTGATGTTGGTTGTTCTTCTTTTTCTTTAACACTTTCTTCATTATCATCTAATTTATCAATTTCATCTAATAAATCTTTATTATCATCCATATTAAAACCTCCATTATAGAATTCTTTACCTAGAATTTTATTTTCTTTTGTATTCATTAATTTTATCAATAGTAGAAATTTATTTCAATACTTTTAAATCTTTATTCATTTTTTTAATATTTTTGTAATATTTATCTTGACAAAATGCAATAATACTTGTATAATTGTAAATGCTTATGGCGACGTAGCTCAGTTGGCTAGAGCATCCGGTTCATACCCGGCAGGTCGTAAGTTCGAATCTCACCGTCGCTACCATTAAATCCCGAAAATGGGATTTTTTCTTTTTTATAAGAAATTGAGGAACGTTGAAAAAGGCTTGAAATCAATCATTTATGTCAACTTTTTTATTAATATTAAAAATAAAAAAAATATATAAATAAAATTATTTCATTTGACATATAATATTAAAAGTAGTATACTATATTTAACTTAAGTTAATCATATGATGACATGATTAATACAAAGACAAATGTTGTGGTAGCATTTGTCTTTATTTTTTTGCATAAAAAATAGAGATGTGTGGTAAGCATCTCTATCGACTATTTTTAGTCATTTGTGGTATTGTCTTTTAATTCATTATCTTTATTTTCCAAAAGCATTTGAATTAAAATCCAAATTAAATCATATGATGACATTTGATTAATACCTCCTTTCATAAAGATTTCCTTATGAAAAGGATGCACTAATTATAGAGTATATTATTTGAATTTACAATAGCATTTTTCAACATTTCTAAATTTCTCTCAACTTACAACCCCAAGCACAACTCCAAATGTTAAAATAATGCCTAAATATCAGCAATAGCATCTGTCCGTCGCTACCATTATCCAGCTATTAAGGCTGGATTTTTTGTTTTTACATTTAATTATTGCAGTTATTTATAAACTATGTTAAACTTTATTTATCACAATATAATTATAGGAGTAAATTATGATTTTAGAAAATAAATTAAATTTAACCAATGAATCAGATTTAGCTAGAGAAGAAGAAAAAATAAGTAAAATGAAAGCTAAAGAATTATTTGAAACTGGATATTTGAATAATTTAAAAGCTGGAACTTTTGAAGCATTATCTAAAATTCATTCTTATTTATTTAATGATATTTATTTCTTTGCTGGCAAAATTAGAACTCAAAATATAGCAAAAGGTAATTTTAGATTTGTTCCTATTCTTTATATTAATAATGCATTAGAAAATATAGAAAAAATGGCACAGTCAAATTTTGATGAAATTATAGAAAAATATGTTGAAATGAATATTATTCACCCATTTAGAGAAGGAAATGGCAGAAGCACTAGAATATGGCTTGATTTAATACTAAAAAAAGAATTAGGATTAGTTGTTGATTGGAGCAAAGTTAATAAAGAAGATTATTTATTAGCAATGGAACGTAGTCCAATAAAAGATGTAGAAATCAAAGAACTATTAAAAAAAGCTTTAACTGATAAAATAAATGATAGAGAAGTATATATGAAAGGTATTGACGCAAGTTATCATTATGAAGGATACACTATTTATAAAACAGAAGAATTGTAATATATAAAATGTTTATAAAAGTTTCCTAAAAATAAATTATTCTGTTATAATATATTTAACTTATAAGTTCATAAGATGTCATAGAACTTGTACTGAGATATGCTGGTCACATATCTCTTTTTTGTGTAAAAATAAAAGGGAAGTAGTCATCCTTCTTTAAGAATTACTCCTCACTTTCATTGCCGTCATTTTTTAATAAAAATAAACCCAAACTGTTAGACTTTTATCTAACAATTTGGGTTTTATCAAGTCATATTATTATTGTATTGGTAATTCAAGAAATATTAACTTAATTTGTGCTAAATCTGTTATAGTAACATTTTCATTTGCATTTATATCTGCTGATATATAACTAGCTCCCGTTAATTCTTCTTTTTCAATAAGATGTAATTTTATTTTTGCAATATCTGTTATTGAAATTTTTCCATCTCCATTTATATCACCTATAACAACTGCTGTATATTCTAGTTTTTCACCAATTTTTACTATCATTCCTGTACATATAATAGCATCATCTTCTACTTTATTTCCTTTATTATCTACAATAGTTATTTCCATATTTGCTTCTACTTTTTGTTTAAATTCAGCTACTGTTGTTTCTTCTTCTATTCTTGATATATAAGAATCTTTAATAGTATATATATTAGATGTAATTGTTGGTTCTTCTGGTTGTTCTTTTTCTATCCATGTAACTGCAGCTTTTGCTGTTCCTTCATTTCCTGCTTGGTCTCTATATGTGAATGTATATTCTCCATTTTCTGTAAATGTATGTGTATTTCCGCCTTCTACTGTTACATTTTCTTTATCAAATGTTATTGTTGCTACTACATCTTGATTTGTCAACTCTGTTGTACTATATGTGATTGTTGGTACTGGTGCTACTTTATCTATCCATGTAACTGTTGCTTTTGCAGTTCCTTCATTTCCTGCTTCATCTCTATATTCAAATATGAATTCTCCATTTTCTGTAAATACATAAGTATTATTTCCTTCATTATTTGTTATAGTTATATTTTCTTCATTAAAGCTTATGCTTGCTGTTACATTTTGGTTTGTTAAACTTGTTATATCATAAGAAATTATTGCTACTTTTACCACTTTATCTATCCATGTAACTGTTGCTTTTGCTGTTCCTTCATTTCCTGCTTGATCTCTATATGTGAATGTATACTCTCCATTTTCTGTAAATGTATGTGTATTTCCACCTTCTACTGTTACATTT
>Ga0073906_1000953_pt1 | contig 48976 bp, 35 predicted proteins | sample Inofromicrocosms_FD_65485 | JGI IMG/M metagenome (GOLD analysis project Ga0073906, IMG submission 65485) | Mouse cecum microbial communities from Vienna, Austria - Inoculum for glucosamine and mucus D2O microcosms | ecosystem: Host-associated > Mammals > Digestive system > Large intestine >...
TCTCGACCGCAACAAACTCGCCGTAATGGATATGAAAAGCCGCAAGGTGCGCATGCTTACCGACGGCAGCACCTACCGGCAGCGCGACGGAGGATTTTCCTACAGCTGGTCGCCCGATTCACGATGGATTGCCCTGGAGATCGTCGACCGCAAACATGACCCGTATACCGACATAGCCCTGATAAATGTGGCCGACGGCAGCCTGACGAACATCACCAACAGCGGATATTTCGACGCAATGCCCCGCTGGACTCCCGACGGCAAAGCGATATCTTTCGTATCGGAACGCTACGGAATGCGCAATCACGCGTCCTGGGGTTCACAGATGGATGTGATGCTCGCATTCCTTAACGACGACGCGTACCGCCGCTACCGCATGAGCAAAGAAGAAACAGAGCTACTAAAAGAGCAGGAAAAGAAAGACAAAAATTCCGACAAAAAAGATTCGGACAGCGACAAGCCTCTTGACATTGACGTCGAAGGCATCGCAGATCGCCTCGTAAGGGTAACGCCGATGTCGGTCGACATGCTCGACCATATTGTCGACGCCGACGGAGAAACACTTTATTTCATATCCGAAGCCGAAGGAGGCGAAGCTTCCTACCTGTGGGAGTACGACATGCGCGAGAAAGAACTTGAAATGACCAAGCGTATGACCGACAGCCACGCAGGATTCGATGCTTCGGCCGACGGCAAGACAATATTCGTATTCGGCGAATCCCTGAAAAAGATGAGCAGCGGAGGCGGTCTTAAAAATATCACCTACAACGCACGCAAGACCCTCGATCCTGCCGCCGAACGCCGCTATATGTTCGACAATGCCGAACGCGAAGAGCGCGAGCGCTTCTATCGCACAGACATGCACGGTGTCAACTGGAAAAAACTCTCCGACAGCTACCGTCGCTTCCTGCCGCATATCAACAATAACTACGATTTCGCCGAACTGCTCAGCGAATGGCTCGGTGAACTCAACGTCAGCCACACCGGCGGACGTTTCCGCGGAACATCGCCCACTTCGGCCGCGGAGCGCACCGCGCGCCTTGGAGCCATACTTGACATGAACTATACGGGCAAAGGCGTACGCATCGAAGAAGTGCTGTCCAAAGGTCCCTTGGACGGAAAAGTTGTGGCCGGTAGCATAATAGAGGAAATCGACGGAGAGGAAATCGGAAGCGACACCCCGCTTTCAGTCCTTCTCGCCGATCGTAGCGGAGTTGCAACACTGCTCAGCGTGCGCACTCCCGACGGCACACATGCCGAAGTGACAGTACGCCCGGTCAGCGCCGGAGCCGAATCTGCCTTGCTGTATGACCGATGGGTACGCCGCCGCGCAGCCGACGTCGACAGCCTGAGTAATGGACGCCTCGGCTATGTGCACATCAGTTCTATGGACGACGCCTCGTTCCGCAAAGTCTACTCCGACCTGATGGGCAAATACAACGATCGCGAAGGTGTGGTGATCGACATACGCTGGAATGGAGGCGGTCGCCTGCATGAAGACATCGAAGTGCTCTTCTCCGGTGAAAAATACTTCACACAGGAAGTTCGCGGCGAGGCAACCTGCGACATGCCGTCGCGCCGATGGAACAAACCGTCTGTCATGCTTATGGCCGAAGCCTGCTACTCAAACGCCCACGGCACGCCTTGGGTCTACAAACACCGCGGCATAGGCAAACTCGTAGGTATGCCCGTTCCGGGAACCATGACATCGGTCAACTGGGTTACAATGCAGGATCCCACACTTGTTTTCGGTATTCCGGTAGTAGGATACCGTCTGCCCGACGGAGGCTTCCTCGAAAACCGCCAGCTTGAACCCGACATCAAGGTGGCAAATACACCAGAAGCCATCGTACACGGCGAAGATCTCCAGCTTCGCGCCGCAGTCAACGAACTCCTCCGCGAAATCGACAGCAGAAAAAAGTAAGTCACGATAGTTAATTATGACAAAATGTCACATTTTCGAATGTGGCATTTTTTTTGCAGGTTGTTATAACAGATAACTGAACTTATTAAACAACCCATTATATGCAAAAAGGAACTATCGGGGTAACGACTGAAAACATCTTCCCCGTCATCAAGAAATTTCTTTACAGCGACCACGAAATCTTTCTTCGCGAACTTGTGTCGAACGCTGTCGACGCCACCCAGAAACTCCGCACATTAGCCTCCTTCGGCGAATTCAAAGGCGAACTGGGCGCACTCGATGTGCGAGTTGATATCGATGCAGCAGCAGGAACCCTCACCGTCCGCGACCGCGGCGTAGGCATGACCGCCGACGACATCGACCGCTACATCAACCAGATCGCATTTTCAGGAGCCGAAGAATTCCTTGCCAAGTACAAGGATTCCGCAAATGCAATCATCGGACACTTCGGACTCGGTTTCTACTCGGCTTTCATGGTTGCCAAAAAGGTCGAAATCCATTCTCTTAGCTACAAGGAAGGCGCTGAAGCCGTACGCTGGACCTGCGACGGTTCTCCGGAGTACACCATGGAGAAAGGCGACCGCACCGAACGCGGTACCGATATCATCCTTTACATCGATGATGAAAGCAAGGAATTCCTCGAGCAGGTGCGCATCGACACATTGCTGAAAAAATACTGTCGCTTCCTGCCTGTACCCGTAATATCAGGCAAGGAACAGGAATGGAAGGACGGCAAAATGACCGACACCGACCGCGATCTGGTAATCAACGCCACCGAGCCTCAATGGATGAAGAAACCCGCCGACCTAAAGGACGAGGACTATCTCAATTTCTACCGCGAGCTTTATCCCGGACAGGACGATCCTCTGTTCTGGATCCACCTCAATGTTGATTATCCTTTCACCCTGACAGGTATACTGTACTTCCCGAAAATCAAAAATAACTTCGACATAAACAAAAACCGGATACAGCTTTATTGCAATCAGGTATTTGTCACAGATTCGGTCGAAGGCGTGGTACCCGAATTCATGATGCTGCTCCAGGGCGTGATCGATTCACCCGATATCCCCTTGAACGTGTCGCGTTCCTACCTCCAGAGCGACAGTGCCGTCAAGAAAATATCAGGCTACATAACCAAGAAGGTGTCGGGACGCCTTGAAGAACTTTTCAAAGCCGACCGTGCCGAATTCGAAAAGAAGTGGGACGACATCCGTCTTTTCATTGTCTACGGCATGCTCACCGACGAAAAATTCTGCGACGCCGCGCTTAAATTCATGTTGCTGCGCGACACCGAGAACCGTTACTTCACAGCCGAAGAATACAAGAAACTGGTAGAGGCTGAACAAACCGATGCCGATGGTAACATCATCTACCTCTACACCACCGATCCTGTAGCACAATACAGCTACATAAAGGCAGCCAACGACAAAGGCTATAACGTACTTCTGCTCGACGGACAGCTCGACAACCATTTTGTCGGCCTCCTCGAACAGAAATTCGAGAAAACGCGTCTTGTCCGTGTCGATTCAGGTGTCATAGACCAGCTCATACGTAAAGCCGACCGCAAAGAAGCCGATCTGACTCCCCTGCAGCGTAACATCCTGACAGGCATATTCAGTTCGCAGCTCCCGACTGTCGAAAAGACCAACTTCCTCGTAAGCTTCGAGGCTATGGCTCCCGGCGATGCCCCTATCGTAATCACACAGGAGGAATTCATGCGCCGTATGAAAGAAATGGCCGCAATGAATCCCGGCATGAATTTCTATGGCGAACTCCCCGACAGCTATAATCTGGTAGTAAATACCGAACATCCGCTTATCGTAGCCCTGCGCGACAAAGCCGGCAAAGAACTCGACTCCGAAGTAAACCCCCTGGCAGACAGCATCGACAGCGACAACGCCGCAATAAGCGAAATCAGAAAAGCGGCCGGCGACAAAGCTCCGGATGCCGAAGGCGAGCAGAAAATCAAGGAGCTTGAAAAAGCCGTAGGCGAAACTCGCGAACGCCAGAACAAAATCGTGGCAGACTATGCCGCCGGACAGCCTGTCGTCAAGCAGCTTATCGATCTTGCCCTGCTCGGCAACGGCCTGCTGCGCGGAGAAGCCCTCAATGAATTCATCAAACGCTCGGTAAGCCTGTTAGCTTAAAACGCAACAATTATAAACGAAACGCCTGCCATAAATCAGCTATGACAGGCGTTTTTTATTGCAATACACCGGTACTTATAACTTTCCGACAATAGCGTGGCCTGCATGAACCATAAGCAGACCGACCAGAAAACTCAAACTCGCATACAATGCCATCTGGACAAAACGACCATCGCCGAATGCGGCATAATTTTCATGGACAAAAGTCGAGAAGGTAGTGAATCCTCCGCAAAAGCCTACTGTAAGGAACAGACGCCAATGTTCGCCAAGCACGCTGTGACGATCGAAAAGTCCATACAGAAGCCCGATAAGGAAGCAGCCTATTATATTGGCCAGAAATGTTCCCCATAAGGACTGTACACCTGCCACATCTGTCATAAAGCGGGAAACACCGTAGCGCGCCACGCTTCCGAGGAAGCCTCCGGCACCGATGAACAACAGTATCTTAATCACAATCCGATATTTTTTTTATTACGGCAAGAGCCTGAGGAAATAAATCGGCAGACGGATCGAGCCAATGCACATCGTTATCACGCCGCAACCATGTCAGTTGTTTCTTGGCATAGACACGTGTGTTCTTGGCTATGCGAGCCACAGCTGTCGCCAAATCCCATTCACCGTCAATATATTTTTTCAATTCCTTGTAACCTACAGTATTCAACGAATTGGCGTTGCCGGCCACCGCAAAAGCAGCCCGTGCTTCCTCAACAAAACCCGCGTCCATCATCCGCTCTACCCGACTGTTAATGCGCCCGAATAGTTGCTCCCGCGGATAGTCAATAGCCAGCTTGACAACACGGAAATCACGCTGACGCGCTTCTCCCGTACAGAACGACGAGTAAGGCCGACCGGCCTGCAGGCTAACTTCAAGGGCATGCAGCAAGCGGCGGGGATTACGGCGGTCGACACGCGCGTAATAGTGCGGATCTACAATCTCAAGCTGCGCACAGATGCCGTCAAGACCATGATCACGGTACAAAGCCGCCACATAAGCCCGGGTGCGGTCGTCGACAGCAGGCATGTCGTCTATGCCACGCACAACAGCGTCGACATACATCATCGAACCGCCACACATCACCGCTACAGAGGATTTTTCCCACATCGACGGCAACAGAGCCATTACGTCACTTTCGAACCGTGCGGCGCTATAGTACTCTTCCAGCCCGAGGAAACCCACGAAATGATGGACAGCACGCCGCCGCTCCCCTGGCGAGGGAGCGGCGGTGCCTATGGGTATGTCACGGTAAATCTGACGAGAATCGGCCGAAATGATGTCGCAGGCGAAATGTCGCGCTATGGATATGGCAAGGTCAGTCTTGCCCGAAGCTGTCGGTCCGGTGACCACCACAAGAGTGCGGCAGACTTCCGGACTATTTTTCACGCCTTGCAGCTATTTTCGCGATTTCTACAATCACGGCCTCGGCTTTCTCCATCGAAGGAATGGGCACGAACTCATAGCGGCCATGGAAATTCAGTCCTCCGGCAAATATATTAGGACACGGCAGACCTTTGAAAGACAGTTGCGCGCCGTCCGTACCTCCGCGTATAGGCTGCACCTTGGGTTCAACCCCGATCTCGCGCATAGCCTGTTCCGCTATATCGATGATATACACTACAGGTTCTATCTGCTCACGCATATTATAGTACTGATCCTTTATATCAATGGAGCAGCATCCGGGAAATTCGTGATTGATTTTACGAACCAGATGTTCGAGTTCTTTTTTACGGCGTTCGAAACGGTCGCGGTCGTGGTCGCGCACGATATAGGTCAGCACCGTCTTTTCAACAGTACCTTCCATCGACACAAGATGATAGAAGCCTTCATAATCCTCTGTGTGCTCAGGAGTTTCCCAACGCGGAAGCATTATGACAAACTGGTTTGCGATACGCATCGAATTTATCATCTTGTGCTTGGCGTAACCCGGATGCACATTGCGTCCGGTGAATGTGATGCGTGCTACGGCAGCATTGAAATTCTCGAACTCGAGTTCACCTACGGCACCGCCGTCCATTGTATATGCCCAGTCGGCACCGAAAAGGCCTACATCGAACTTATGTGCCCCCTGCCCTATTTCCTCGTCGGGATTGAATGCTACCCGTATCTTGCCATGAGCTATCTCAGGATGTTCTTTCAGATAAGCCACAGCCGACATGATTTCGGCCACACCGGCTTTGTCGTCGGCTCCGAGAAGAGTCGTACCGTCGGTAACGATAAGATTCTGCCCCACATAGTCGGTCAGTTCTGGAAATTCAGAAGGCGAAAGGACAATGCCGTCTGTCTGATTCAGCACTATATCGCCGCCATCGTAATTCTCGACTATGCGTGGCGACACATGGCGTCCCGACATATCGGGCGACGTGTCAAGATGGGCAATGAAACCTATAGTAGGCGCACCCTCGTAACCGGGAGTAGCGGGCAGAGTCGCCATAAGGTAACCGTTATCGTCAAGAGTGATTTCCGTCAGACCTATAGCCTCAAGCTCGTATTTAAGGTGGCGCGCGAAAATCATCTGTCCGGGCGTCGACGGTGTCATGTTGGTAAGTTCGTCGCTCTGGGTGTCGAACTTCACATATTGCAGGAATCTGTCAACAAGAGTCATTACAGAATATATCAGAAATGGTTTTAACAATCAGACATCAGATACTACGCCAGGGTAGAGCCACCTTGATGCCCTGGGCATCTTTTCCCGTACCGTTGGCATAGATGAAGCGGTAACCGTCGATCTGCATCGATTTCAGCATCTCCTTTACTGTGGCTTCGTAAGGGCCGAAAGCCTCGTAGCGGGGATGTAGAATTTTCAGATAGTGCGACTTCAGGGTACCCGGGGTCTGATTTGCGAACTTGCGGGTGTTGGCGAACACTATGGTGTAGCTGGCGAACTTGTTTGCCACCTCGAACTCGGCATCCTGCGCATTGGCATCGGCACGATAGAAAGCGACGCGCGAAGCGAGGATTTCAAGTACGTTTGCACGTGCTTCCTGATAGCCGAGCTGGCTCGGGGAGAGCTTCACAAGGTTACGCAGGCGCGAAGCTCCTATTGTGTAGGTACGGCTGTCGCCGGTGGTTCCGCTAAGAATTATCTCAAGACTTCCCTCTTCCTTTGTTATCGTATTTACAAAGTCATCGAGGTTCTTCCCGGGGTGACGCTTCAACTCAAGAGCGGTGAAATATTCAACAAGAGCCTCACCGCACTGCCGGACGTCAATAAGCGAATCGGCAAGAGCTGCCTTTACAGTGAATATGCCGTCTGAATATGAAACATTCACGGAATCCAGAAATTCGGGAGCCTGTTCAACTGTTTTTGCCATCTCCAGATTGAGATTATCGGCTATAGCGGCAAGTGGGGATTCTTTAGGCGTGGTGGAACATGCGCAGAGCACCAGCAGAACTACGGCAAGAACCGTAAGAAGCGATTTGTTGATTTTCATAAGTAGCATTTTTTGAGTTTTTATACTGTCTGGGAACGGGTATTAACCCGATTGCCGCAAAGTTACAAAGAATTTACGGATTTATGGCAACCGTGTTGGTCAAAATTCAGCCATGGCATTTATTTGTGAACTTACAGGCAAATGACTGTCAAACCAGTCGATATTACGGCGCAGTGCTGTCTTAATCCGGTCAGCTCTGAGCTGTGCAGTCTGGGACGGATCATCATCCCATCTCGCGCAGTCATTTCGCCATGCGGGACCAAGAGGCAATACCACATCGTCGATATAAGCATATATTTCATTTATCTTATCAGGATAAAGCTCGTTCCAGACCTTCTCAACCGACTTACAGAAACTGTCATAGCGAATAATTTCACCTATCCAGTGAGGCGTGAATCCGTAATGGACTTTCATTCTGAATGTATAATCGCTTTTCTCGCGGTTGTAGCACACAAGATCCCAGACAGGACCGGCTACCCATTTTGCACCGTCATTCAAGTCCTTATGGAGATAGAAACTGCCGTGAAATCCGTCAGGATTATCCATCACCTCCTGTACGATAAAGAAGCGTGCCATGCTTTCGACATCCATATATTCTTCCCATTCGGTCGACGTTTTGTCGTCAGAATAAATGGCTGAATTTATGGCTTTGAACTCATCGGTCAGCCATTGCAACTGTGCGTCCGACAAATCTTCCGGAGAATGATATTTCAATGTAAGGTTCCAGCTATCGTTTTCAGGAATAGTTATCTGACAGTCATCGCGGTAATTATCAACTTCCACAAGCCATCCGCCTTTTATAAGTTCCGGATCCGTTTCCTGATCCTGCTGTTCATATATATTCACGCGATTGTCATCGATGCGTATAGTTTCAGTAAGAAAATACAAGCCTATATAGTCCCCGTTCAGCACCACCTCCACCGGACGAAAATCCGGAGTCCATGCCATGCCTGCCAGTTTTCCGAGATGCAGCCCTGCCACTGTGTTTTCCGAGGGTTTCAACAATGCCCAATGTTTGTTTTTCGGCATACCCATCACAGCTGTTTTTTTCCCGAGCTTTATCTTATAAGGTTTTTTCGGACTTTTCCATGACGAATGTCCCCTACCGCGAATCTGCATCGGCAAAGGTTCCGCCTCGGTTCCGAGAGGCTCGACATTTTCAGCGTCCATCGGATCAAGCCTGTATACGGCATCCAGATACTCTTCTTTGGATTCTATCGGCTTACGGTTCTCGGTTTCAATATATAGTACCGGCAACGTGCCTGAAATAGAGGCTGAAGCTGCCGGCGGGGGCACATCCGGTGAATCCGTATTTTCCTTACAAGACACAAACATTGCCAGTAGCAATATGCAAGCACTTATTCCGTATATATTCCGCATTTCACCTTTCAATGATATGATTAAAACACAATCGGCACAGAGCCATTTAAATAGTGACATTCTCTACATTCAGTTTCCGCAAAGATAAGTTGTATTTTCCATCATAAACACAAATCAATCACATAAATATTCATAAATTATTATATTGGAAGTCAACAGGTCATGCACTAATGAATTCCATAAAACATAACAAGGGGCATATCCTGATACGGATACACCCCTCTAAATTCTAAAAATCAAAATAATAGCAACGGCTAATCGACCGGATGGTATTTTTTTACGGTCATACGACCGTTAAGGGCACCAAGTGCATTATAAGCGAGGGAACTTACTTCATCCTCACCCGGACGCAGTACAATAGGAGCTATGAATGATATCCATTCCGACAGATGCGACACAAAGTAATCGCTGTGTGCTATGCCGCCGGTCACGATTATCGCATCTACTTTGCCTTTTAGGGCTACGGCACGTGCTCCGACCTCCTTTGCCACTGAATATGCCATGGCTTCCAGAACAGAGCGGAAAGGCTCTTCACCTTTTGCTGCACGTTTTGCAATCTCTGCAACATCTTTCGTGCCCAGATGAGCGGCAAGACCACCACGGCCGTTAATCATATTCTTGACCTCACGCAAAGTATACTTACCGCTGAAGCACATTTCGGCAAGCTGGTCGGCAGGAAGTGTGCCGGCACGCTCTGGACTGAACGGGCCGTCGCCATTTAGAGCATTGTTGACATCCACTACCCTGCCCTTACGGTGCGCGGCCACTGAAATACCGCCGCCAAGATGCACCACTATCAGATTCAGATCTTCATAACGTCGGCCAATGGAATCGGCATAGATGCGTGACACGGATTTGCCGTTGAGCGCATGGAAAATCGAATGACGTGGCAATTCGGGCAAACCGGACAGACGTGCCTGAGGCATAAGTTCGTCCACGACCTCCGGGTCGGCTATGTATGCGGGGCATCCTATCTCTTTAGCTATATCGTCGGCCATCAGGGCGCCAAGGTTGCACACATGCTCCATACGTGCATGAATAAGGTCTTGCTTGACCTTGTCATCAATTATATATATACCACCGGGAGTCGGCTTCAACAAACCGCCACGAGCTATCACGGCATCAAAATCAAGAGGTATTCCGGCTTCGCGAAGCGCGCTGTGCATTGCCGAATCGCGCATTTCAAGTTGTTCGTTCGGATGTTCGAAGCGTGCCACCTCCTCAGCCGTGTGCGTAATACTTTCTTTCCACACAGGCTTGTCGTCGTGATAGAGGGCTACTTTGGTTGAAGTGGAACCGGGATTGATGACGAGGATCTTTTTCATGCAAGGTAGTTTGTTTTGTGATGTTCTGATTCGGAGAAAAGAGTATGTCAGCCTGCGGCCACACAGGCGAGGGCAAGGCTGTAGAACTTGGAATCGGCTGTATCGGCTCTCGAAGGTACGACCACCGGAGCAATAGTTCCGCAAATCACTCCGGCCATGGTTGCCCGACCGAAAAGCGACATAGTCTTATAGAATGTATTCGAAGCCTCAAGAGTCGGGAATATAAGAATATCGGCTTTGCCGACAACCGGCGACGATATGCCTTTCATCTCTCCGCTATGGGCGTCACATGCCGTCTTGACGTCCATGGGACCGTCGACAATTGCATTGCCGAACTCTCCGGCGGCAGCCTTGGATTTCAATTCGACATAGTCGAGAGTATGCGAGAATTTGGAATTTACCTTTTCTGTGAAGTGTATGAGGGCGACCTTGGGTTCGGCTATACCGATTTTATGACATATATCAACATCGTAGCGTATCATAGCCTCGAACTGTTCAAGTGTCGGACGAGGAATCACCGCCGCGTCGGAGAAAAATATCAGCCGGTCATAGACAGGTGTATCGACTGCCGTCAGATGCGACATAACGGCACCTTTCTGCAAAAGCCCGCATTCCTTGTCGAGAACCGCACGCAAAAGATTGTCGGTATTTATACTACCTTTCATAAGCACGTCGGCATTGCCTTCACGTACCAGAGCAACTCCTCGGCGTGCGGCGTCATCTACCGACGTGCATTCAACCGTACGCACCTTGTCGGAATTGGCAGCCATGAATTCATCAAGCTCACGGCTTTCACGGCCTGATGTCACAAGAATGATTTCAGCAAGTTTATCATCAACACAACGACGTATCGCACCTACAGTACTTTCATCATCGGGACATACAACAGCCACACGTTTACGAGATACATGAGAGCGAAAGAGATCGACTACATCTTCAAAGGTTTTCATGGTTTTATTTCGTAATTATTTTTTGCAAAAGTGCAAATTTATATTGAAATCACAAGAAATAAAAAGCAAAAATATCGTAAAAGGACACAAATTATACCATCTGACAAAAGTCAGGCTATTCCTATAGGCAAAGGTATATGAAAATTGCGTCATAATGACACTTAAAATTTTAAAGCACAAAAAGCTTGAAAATGTGCAATTTCTCGAAAAAAGGCGACAAAACCGAATCTTTTCTCGCTATGACCGTTGTTGCCGCGGAGCAGCTCATACAGAAACACGGCCCGAAATATCCTGCGATACACTTCCGCAAAAGATCATATATATACCACCCCCGGCACATACCCACATGGAAGCACCATAAGAATACGGAATTACACTTAACAGCAAGTTTACGTGAAACTACACAATTACAATTCAATAGTCCGAAGTCTGGAAAGCCTTCATCGTGACACGGGATTTAGAACAAGCTTCATTCCGCAGCGGTCGCAGTCGAAATCAAGACGGTAAAGTATGTCCCTGGATCGCAGATAAAGCGGCGACGGGAGCCTTCCTGCATTTTTAGAACGCAGACAGGCTCCTAACTCGCGACGCAGACAATAACGCGTCGTCATCACCACCCGTTCACCTTCAGCTTTATCCTCTACTTCCACAGCCTGTTCGCCAATCGTGGCGCCGTGGCGGTGATAGAAACGCGCCGCCAGCACATTAGCCACATTATCATGATAGCTCAACGGTGATTCGCCGGCAAAGGCGTTATCATCGAGGGTGTCCGGGCGACGACGGTCGTACGGCAGACGTGCCGCACGGCATGAATCCATTGCCGCCACCGCATCGCGTCGCAAAGCCGAGAGTACAGAAGCCGGAACAAAACGGTCGCCGATCCGGTCGTCGAGCGAGTCGAGAGTATAAACCGTCGCACCCAGTTTGGAAAGCTGCGACACGCGGTACTCCTGCTGGGGACGTTGCGACTGCTGCTCCGGACATACAGCCGACACCGACACCGAGGCACCCCGTTCATCCTCCAGTTCGAGGACAATGCGATCGTCGGGCACACTGCGCAAAACGCCTTTCAAGCCTATACGGCGTTCGGCTGCAGACGCTTCAAGACGGTCGAGGAAAATACGGTCGCCGTTGCGGTAAATAACTGTTCCGGAAGCGACATCCACAGGTGTCGCAGGATAAAGCCTTGAGCCGTCGGCACGGTTCAGACGGAAACCCACGAAGCGTCCGGTACGATCAAAGAAACTCAAGCCGTCGCCATTGGCAAGCTCCTCCGACAAATCAGCCACGAAAAATCCGCGACGACGGTCATACGGACGGATCACACGTCCGACTTCGGCACCCACCCACTTGGGAGTAGCCATCGAAGCCATATTCGAAGGGCGCCCATGAAGAAAGTACGATGTATATCCTCGGTTGAAAGTACGGTTGAGGTCAGGCGTAAAAGAGTATGTCACACGCCCCTGCGAACGCCGCACAAGTGCCCCACCTGAGCGCTCTACAATAGCATCGAGAGCCTGCGAATATGCCGCAACGACATTTTTGACGTAGGAGGCATCCTTCAGGCGACCCTCGATTTTAAAAGATGTCGCACCCGCCGCTATCAACTCTTCGAGGCTGTCGATACGGCATAAATCCCGCAAGGACAGGAAATGCCGACCGGACTCGATAACAGAACCATCCGGGGCAAGCAGGTCATAAGGCAGACGGCACATCTGCGGACAAGCCCCGCGGTTGGCACTGCGCCCCATAGCAAGCTGACCGGCCTGACAGTCGCCGCTGTAGCTGACGCACAAAGCTCCGTGAACAAAAACCTCAAGAGGCACGTCGACAGCTTCGGAAACAGCTTTTATCTCGGCGACAGAAAACTCGCGAGGCAGCACAAGCTGCGAGAATCCGGCACGGGCAAGACGGCGAGCCTTTGCCACGTCGCGTATGTCGCACTGCGTACTGGCATGTAGCGGTATGGGAGGCAGATCCATTTCAAGATAAGCCATATCCTGCACTATAAGGGCATCGACACCTATGCGGTAAAGTTCGCCGACAAGCCGCCGTGCATCCTCCAGCTCGGAGTCGTACAAAATAGTATTGAGCGTTACATAGACCGCGGCTCCATAGCTGTGGGCGAATCCGACGGCGCGCGCGATTTCGTCCACCGAGTTTCCGGCCGCGGCTCGTGCACCGAATGCCGGTGCTCCTATATAAACGGCATCGGCACCATGGCGCACAGCCTCTATGGCTATGTCGGCATTGCGTGCCGGGGCAAGAAGTTCTATCACACGCGGCATAAGTTGTCGGATTTAAGGCGGTCAAGAAGCTCGAAAGCTTCATTTCGCGATGCGTTGATAAGGTCGGGATAATGTGCGTCGCTGTTCACCAGAACAGGCACTCCGGCATCGACAATACGACGGAAATGGCGTTCGGCCGGGAAAAAGCGGCCGAAACGAGCATAAGCCTTGGTATTGATTTCAGTCAACAAGCGACGATCGGCAATCATGTCGATAAGCCCATCGACCAGACGGCGATAAAGCGGAGTATCCTCGATACCCGGAGAATAACATTCTGCATTCTGGGCTATTTTATCGAAATGTCCAAGAATATCAAAGCCGCCCGCCTCGATCATATCGGCTGAACGACTGAAAAATGTACGCACTACATATTCGATATCTCCGTGGAAATTTACGTCCATCTTACGGCGGAAATTCTCGAAACTGCCGTCGATATCGACCATATCGCCCTCCTGCGATGGAATGAAATGCACGGAGCCGATAGTATAATCAAGCGGCAACGATGCGAAATAAGGATGTGAAGGTCCCCATTCACGGCCAAGATAGTCTATCTCCATGCCTGAAAGAAAGGTACATCCCGAACCTTCATGTTTGCGCACGACATCGGCCACATCCGCAAGATAGGCATCCACATCGGCCTTTGACATGTTGCATGGCGAATCTATAGGCAGCGGACTGTGCGGCGTGAATCCGTATAGTGTGAATCCGGCAGCGACAGCGGCATCTGCCATCTCGGCTACCGAAGCATGGCCGTCGCAGTAAGGTGTGTGGCTATGAAGTGTATAAAGGCGGGAATCGGAAACAAGTTCAATCAGGTTCATCCTATAGAATGATTTTTAATTTTTCAATAACCCGGATCATGTATCCGGCGTCCGCTACGCAGAAGATAGAGATAGCGGCAAAACAGCGCCAATGCAATCAGTACGGCGACGATTCCTACGGCGGCGGACATGGTGATCGACAGACCCAGACCTTCAGGCGACGGGGCGTAGAAAAAATATGTAACTACGACAGCTGTCATGAACATTGCCGGCAAGAGGCATATATAGAAAAATCGGCCGTGGCGCGCAAGATATACCGCGGCAGCCCAAAGGGTAAATGTCGCGAGCATCTGGTTCGTCCACGCGAAATAGCGCCAGAGAATACTGAAATCCATCATCATAAGACCGAACGTAGCGGCAAACAAAGGCAGCGTGATCAGCAGTCTGCGCCAGATATTTTTCTGGTCGAAACCCATGAAGTCGGCAATTATAAGGCGCGCCGAGCGCAAAGCCGTATCGCCTGTAGTGATTGGCGCGGCAACCACTCCGAGAATGGCAAGAATGCCGCCGAAAGTACCGAGCCAGGCTATGGAAATCTCGCGGACAAGCGCGCCCGCACCATTGTGCGAGGACATATACTCCTGAAGTCCTTCATAACCGCCTGTAAAAGCTATGGCCGCGGCAGCCCAAACGAGAGCCACAAGCCCTTCGGCCACCATGGCGCCATAGAATACAGGACGCGCGAGCTTTTCATTCTTAAGGCAGCGCGCCATCATGGGCGACTGTGTGGCATGAAAACCGGAAATCGCACCACAGGCTATGCTTACGAACATCATAGGAAACACAGGATGTCCTTCGCCTCCGTAACGCGACTGCAGGCCACCGGCAAAATCAACCGGAATATCAATTCCGCTGAAAAGCAGATAGCACAACAATCCGAGTGCCATAAACAACAATGCCGCACCGAAAACAGGATACAGACGGCCGATCAGACGGTCCACAGGCAGAAGTGTGGCAAGTGCGTAATAGGTAAAGATTACACATATCCAGAACGTTCCATCAGCCCAGCCGGGAGTCATGCCGGCAAGCAGGTCGGATGGTGTGACAACGAAAACGGCACCGACAAGAACCAGCAGCACAACCGAAATCACACGCATAAGCTGCCTGACAGCCGAACCCAGTTCACGTCCTACAAGCTCGGGCAACGAATCGCCTCCACTGCGAACCGACATCATAGCCGACACGAAGTCATGGACTGCCCCGGCAAAGATAGTACCGAATACGATCCACAGAAATGCCGCCGGACCGAACATCACACCCATTATCGCACCGAATATGGGGCCAAGTCCCGCTATATTCAGAAACTGGATGAGAAATACGCGCCATGTGGCCATAGGAATATAATCCACCCCGTCGCACTTGGTCCGGCATGGCATCAAGCGTGAAGGGTCGATTCCGATGATGCGTTCCACCACCAGGCCATATACAAAATATCCGGCGACAAGCAAAACAAGAGCTATAATGAAAGCTGTCATTGATTCAGGAATTTTTAATGTTAACGTCCGACAGTTTCGTTTCTTACCACGGCATTCCGCAACACTTCAAGATTGCCGCGTATGTCGCGTTCCTCGGCTTCCATATCAAGAATTTTTGCAGTCAGCGACGTTTCGCCGGCGGCATAACGCACGCGCATCGCATCAAGGCTTTCAAGCAACTTGCGCAAGCGGACACGCTCGCCGAGATACTCCACCATAGAGCGTCTGCCTTCCTCCCGTTTGAAGTCGGAAAGGGAGGTGTAAACCTTGCCGTTGCCCATGTCCATAAGGAAAACAGGCATGGCATTTTCCATATCGGACGAAGCTGCCGTGTCGGCACTGAATATTTTTGCCCTCAATGCAGAATAGTCAGCGTCCGGATTCCAGGTAAGGGATATAGAAGTCAGGCGCGCAAGTTCTGTCAGATGCTCGTCGGACAATGGATAATTGACACGCATCTGCGAGGGTATGAATACATAGATCGTCACTTTTCCCGGAATCCGGGTGCGGTCGGAAGCCCACCACCCCAGACCGGTCACCTCGTCGATTGCGAGCATATAGTCGTTGTAGGGCGAATTGTAAGGCATGCCTATGTTCTGCGGTTTCAGGTATCCGCCTCCTTCGCCGTCGGAACGTGAGGTCATGAATATGTCATAACCTCCGAGAGAGTTTTCTCCGTCGTTGGCATAATAGAGGGTCATGCCGTCCGACATAAGGAAAGGATAATTGGCAGATCCGCCTTCTCCGAGTGCTTCATCGGCCGGAGCCGGGTGTTCGACAGTGCCGTCGTCGAGAACAGAGCTTTCATAAAGGCTGTAACGGCCCGTACTGTCAGGAGCCGCCCACAACATCTCGCTGTTGCTCTCCGGAATATAAATCACCGAAGCACCGCTTCCCGGCAGACGTGCGGCCGACACAAGCCGTCCGGCCTGCTTCGAAAGACGATAATAACGAAAAAAATCGTCGGCATCGACATTAATGGAATCTATTACCTCTATCTTTTCCACCCTGTCGAGCATGTTACGCATACGCAGAAGCATTGAACTCATGTTTTCATATTCTTCCGGCATAGCCTTTTTCTTTTTTTTCATAGCCGTGCTCCATGCCGACAGGTGACTGTCGGCATCGTCGACACGATATTCGGCAAGAGCCATTTCGGCAAGAATCCGCGAAGCGTCAAGCACACCGCGCTCCTCTGCTTTTTTCAGGGGCGCCACGGCATCGGACTCCCGACCGAGTGCACGAAGCGTCGCGCCGAGATAGAAATTGGCTGTACCGTCGCGTGGCGAACGCTTGACAAGGCGCTCGAGCTGAGGAAGAGCCTCTTCATATTTTTCATCGAAATACAGTTTTTTTGCATCATCGATCGGCGCCGCCGACGCAACAAGAGCAAAGACAGCCAGAAGCGATGCCGTCGCCGCGGAGCGGCGGAAAGAGAATATATTCGAGAAATATTTCATTATAATATCCGGATGACCGTTTTTTTCAGTATCAAGCACAAATATACGCAATCATTACTGTTCCGGCAAATCATAGACAATACGCCGTATAGCTTCAGCCGTTGTCCGGGCTTCATGACCTCCTCGAAGCTCCGACACAGGAATAGTCTTACCGAAATACAGGCGATAGCGCTTGCCGCAGCTGTGGAACATCTCTGCGGGCAGACGCAACATCTCTATGTTGAACTTTATGCCCAAGCGCTCCCGAAAGCGTGCAAAGCGATAAAAGAAATCGGTGTTTTTACCTTCAAAAAACGCCGGCACTATATCACGATTGTATTTTATAGCATGGTTGACGAACATGGTGTGCCATCGCAAATCCGTGATGACACGCCCTTTACGTCGCGACACCATCCCTGCGGGAAACATTATTATCGGCCTCGTGCCGGCAAAAGCCTCCTCTATGGCCGCTGCTGCGTCGCGCGACTGGCGACCATGTTTGTTTATAGGAAGGAACACCGGCGTCAGCGGTTTGACTGCCATAAGAAGGTCATTGACCACAAAATATAGCGGCTCTCCATATCGACGCGCTATGTAATCTATAAAAATTACACCGTCGAGTGCTCCAAGCGGATGATTGCACACAAAAAGTTTGCGGCAATCAGCCACACCCGGCAAATTTTCCTCTCCTATTATATCACAGCTTATGTCGAGATCGGAAAGCATACCGCGGCAAAATTCCGCTCCTGTACGTCCGGCATTGCTTTCAAGAAGCCGGTTTAGTCCGTCCTGACGTATGAAACGCTCGGCGGCGCGAATCAGGAATCCCGGAATATAGCGGTAATGACGCGGCAATCGTTGCCGCAGCACACCGTCAAGATCAATGCGTATAACTTCGTCTGACATCTTGGTAAATGTATAAATTACGACACAAAGTTACCAATATTTTTCAATCCGGACAGACCGCACCTGTGCCTATGGCACATATATCGGCCAAATTTATCCGCAATCCGGATTCGAAAACCAGTACAGCCATGTCGGCATCTATTTTAGAAATCCGTCCGCAGGCATCAAGATAGCTTCCGCCTTCTTTGTGTTCGTCAGGCATAAAATAACGGACTGTAACTAAGGGACGCTTACATTCCGGCACAGCCATAATATGCCTCAGACTATCCGATAAACGTTGCTGTTCGTGGTCAGACAACTCTATACGGCTATCGACAACACGTCCGGTTTCGGAAATTGCATCGCCGTGTCCGGTAAGCGCCGCGAATGGAGCAAACTGTCCGGCCCGCTTTTCCAATGGCATGGGATTGTGGAAACGCGACACCGGACGCGGAAGATTTATAATATCATCGTAATTTCTATCCATTGTTTCTACTCGCTATGCCCGCCTATGCGCTTATTGCGCTGACGCTGTGTCGCACCGACGGCATAATTTATTCCTTTTAATATGGCATTTTTTCCGAATACGCCTTTTATTTTCAATATCGCTTCCTGCAGGCGCCGCTCCCGGGCAAGAGCTTCGGCCCTCGACAAATTCTCGCGGCGACGCGCTTCTACTTCACCGAAAAGATCAAGCTGCACTGCCCGATCGCCTCCATCCGGCTTTAGTGCTTCATTCTCGCCATGCAAGTCGATAGCAGTAAGAGTCAGACGCCGCACAAGCAATGCAGGATTGACGATTCTGTCGAAAAGCGCCGCGACGGAAGAGCATATTTCAGCCGATGAAGATGTCGGAACGCCCCCGGGAGCGGCAGTGATCGTTCCGTGGGCATGTTCGGGAACTTCGCGGCCGTAACGGTCGATATGGATACGCCCCGTATATGCCTCTCGCGCCTTCGGAGAAGAAAGATTATCCACGTCATACCCGAGTTCAAGCACAATCTTGTCGGTCAGCATACGCTTTGAAACGAGGTCGAGAGCAAGTTCATCGGCCATCTCAAGAACAACAGTACGGGCTTCTTCCGACGAATAAGGTCGTGAAAGAACCTGTCCGCTGCATATCGAACGCGACTCCGGTCTATAAGCTTTTATAAGCTCCATAGTCACAGGCTCCCATCCCCAGGCATGATCGATAAGCAGCTCGGCATTGACACCGAACATCTTATACAGTATATTCTCATGGTTCAGAGAACATCTTGCCACATCGCCCATGGTCATCATTCCTGAACGTTCAAGCCGTGCGGCCGTACCGCGACCGACCCGCCAGAAATCCGTCAGCGGCCGATGGTTCCACAGCTGACGTCTGTAATCCGATTCATCAAGCTCGGCAATACGGACTCCATCAGTATCTGGAGGCATTTTCTTTGCAACAATATCCATAGCCACCTTGCAGAGATATAGATTAGTCCCTATTCCCGCAGTAGCTGTAACACCCGTTTCTCTGAGGACTGTGCGTATTATCAGCCGCGCAAAATCATGAGCCGACATGGAATAGGCCGGAAGATAGGACGTGGCATCAATAAAAACTTCGTCGATAGAATATACGTGCATGTCCTCCGGCGCTACAAAACGCAGGTAAATATCATAGATACGGGTGCTGAACTCTATATAATGCGCCATACGCGGTTTGGCGACAATGAAGTCAAGTTCAAGCGACGAATTTTCCGACAGCTCGGCACAAGATACCGAACTTCCGCTGAAGCTATGGCCGTGTGCATCTGCAAGACGGCGTCGGTTGGCGTCGGCTACACATCGGCGTACCTCGAACATCCTCGGCCGGCCTCCGGTGCCGAGCCGTTTCAGCGGAGGCGACACTGCAAGACAGATTGTTTTATCGGTACGCCCAGCATCGGCTACGACAAGATTGGTATCAAGCGGATCAAGACCACGCTCGACACATTCCACCGAGGCATAAAAAGATTTCAGATCGATGGCAATATAACAACGCTTCCCCACGTCCATAAAAGCTATCGGCTGACATGGTAATACGGACCTGCGCCATGCCCTACAGTGTATCGTTTCATGGAAAGCCCGCGTCTGGCAGCCTCACAATTCTGCCTCGGGGTGCCGTCGCCCAAAAAAAGATCGAAACAGCTGCCGCAGACCGGACATCTGGCGACAAGAGTCATCGCCTCGACCGTGACAGTCACTTCAGAATCACATTCAACCGGACATGCTACATCGTAAGCCTTGGGCTGGCCGTCGAAAGTAGTCAGAACCACGACTCCGCCCAATCCCGTGGCATGATAGTCGCGAAAAGAATAGCAGGATGGCAAAGCTTTATCTTTATTGAAAATGCAATGTGCAAAAGATTGAGTCAGACCGCAAGCCTCCCATTCCGAAGCATTGAAATCGAGGCTTACAGGACATACCGGAAATCCGCCGTCATCCGGCTTTTCAGGATCAACAGGCTTTCCGGAAAGAGCCTCACGCTGATTGACGGCTATAGATCCGGAAACGGAATCACCATCGCGCACCACGGTAAATTCCAGTACAGCCTGTCGTGCCTGACTTTCCGATGGATTGCCCTGAATTTCAATGTGAATGACGGATGCGACAAAAGACACCGAAATCCACGATATCCGCTTGTCAAATTCTATCCTGTCGAAATTTCCTGTTATGTTTATATCATAACTATGCGGCAAATCATCGCACTTTATCAAGGCAGAACGTCCGTCGCCGGAAACGGCTATATCGCCACTGAAAGCCGTCAACACATAGGCAAGCGGTTCTTCGTTCTGTTTTGAACAAGCACACGCCAACAAGCATATCATCAGCAAAGGCAAAAAAATCCGTTTTTCCATATCGACTTACTCCTTATTATATATAATCGGAAAAGTCGCTGAAATATTGCTTCGGTTCCGGCATTAAACAACGAATGCCCCGTAAAAAGCGGGGCATTCGCACATAAATTCAGATTGTTCTATTTCACCTCGAGCGTCAGCTCGGCTGACTTCAGCATAGGCGAAGTAAAACGTACTTTCGCATTTCCCTGAGCAGCAGTCCGCTGTACATAGGCCACCAGACGGCCCGATGAAGCTCTGCGCGATGAAGCACGCGGATGTGTCATATCGTGATTACCCGTACCTTCAAGACCAAGGAGCTTAGCCGCTCCTTCGATATGGCAATGTACGAGATTATCGGCAAGATCGATGCGTCTTCCTTGTTCGTCGACCACCTCGATCACAATCTGCGCCAAGGACGAATCGCCATCAAGGGACGTTAGATCAGATATTGCTTTCAAAGCGTACGGACGCCCTGTTGTTGCAAGCATATCGGATGCCACAACAGCCCCGGAGGCATCATGCGCCTCGACCGTCAGATTACCGGGATAATATGGAACATCCCATGCGATCATACCCCGGCTGTCGTCGCGCGTCTTTTCAGCGCCGACTTCTTTACCGTCAAGAAGCAGACGCGCCGATACGGCATTGGTGAAACAAAGCACACGCATCATTGTTCCTTCATTTTCATAGTTCCAATGAGCGGGAGCGTCAATCCAATAGCCCGGATCACGGCCGTCGGAGGGATGCGGATATGCCGCAAGATAAGCGACGGGATTTTCACACCACAACGAAGCTCGGAATTTTCCTCTTGTTTTCGGGAAATTTCCGAAATCGAGCAATCCTGTACCGAGTCCACGCGAAGGCCATACGCCTGATTCCCCGAGATAGTCGGTTCCCGTCCACAGGAACTGACCGAAAATGAAGTCCTTGTCGCGCACGGCAAGCCACTGTTGGTAGCCGTGGCCGTTCTCGCTGCCGTAGATTATTCTTGATGGATATTTTGCATGATCGGCGTCATAACGATCTTCCGTATAGTTATAGCCCACAATGTCTACAGCGGCCGGATAATCAGTTTCGTTCGACATGAATACCCCTGCAAGGGCACCTGTGACCGGTCGGCTGTCGTCTATGGCCCGCACTATCGGCGCCAGCCGTTTGGCAATTTCGCCGATACGCATGGCCGACGGCGCGTCAGGATTATAGCCCCCGAAATTAGGCTGGTTTATACCTCCGTGGTCAAGAACAGGATGCGAGTACGGATCGTTTGGATAGTCGACTTCATTGCCTATGCTCCAAAACGCCACACAAGGGTGATTGCGGTCGCGGCGTACCATATCGGCTACGTCCCGTTCTATCCATTCCTCGAAAAAGTCGAAAGAACCTTCGAACTTAGGCGTGCCGACATTCCATCCGGTGACCCATTTGCGTTTTGGGAATTCCCATTCGTCGGAGGCCTCGTCCATCACCAGCAGACCAAGCTCGTCACAAAGGTCATAGAGAACCGGAGCCTGCGGATTATGACTCATACGTATAGCATTGACACCTATAGATTTCAGGCTTTCAAGGCGTCGGCGCCACACCTGCGGAGGAACGACAGCACCGAGGACTCCGGCATCATGATGAAGGCATACACCTTTGACCTTGGTATTGCGGCCATTAAGAGCAAAACCCTTGTCGGGGCTGAGTTCCAATGTACGGAATCCCACCCGGCATTGCGAACGGTCGACAATATCGCCTTTACGGTTTTTCAACAGAACAGTAAGCGTATATAGTTCCGGAGCATCGAGATTCCACAGACGCGGGGCTTTCACTTTCATTTTAAGCACACCTTTTTCACCGGCATTGCCGACAGTCGAGCGTCCGGCAAGTCTGCCTGATGCGTCATGCAATTCCGCCTCGACCGAATGGCGTCCGACACCGTCAAGACCCGCTATGGCATAATCAACGTCGAGGACGGCACTGCGAGCCGAGATATCACGGGCTTTCCAGCCAACTCCCCACGGCTCGAAATGGGTTGTAGCGGCACGCACGAGTTTCACGTCGCGATAGATGCCCGAACCGGTGTACCAGCGCGAATCGGCTTCGCGCGAGTGGTCGACCCTTACTGCAAGCACATTGTTTCCTTCACGCAGATATGGAGTAAGGTCGTAATAGAACGAAACGTATCCGTTTGGCCGCTTACCGAGCAAATGCCCGTTGAGATACACTTCGCTTCGGTTGTAGATACCTTCAAAATATATGAACGTCACATCCGAGTCCTTGGGAGATGCCTCGAAACTCTTGCGGTACCAGCCAATGCCACCCGGAAAAAATCCGGTACAGGCATTGAGAGATGGCGACGGCAAAGACTCTATGCTCCAGTCGTGCGGCAGATCGAGCATACGCCATGCGGAATCGTCGTAAGAAACTGATGCCGGAGCTATTGAATCCGAGCATAATGCAAAACGCCATCCGGCGTTAAAATCTTCTGAGTTGCCGAATGATATATCGGCTGCTGCACATGATAGCGTCGCTGCCAGCAACAAAACAGTTGCCGGCAAACGACGACCTAAACATGACCTTAGGAAACCATTATTTATATTCATCTTTTTTTACCGATTGGAAATAAAATATTTTCTACGGATCGTGGATCCGCAATACACGAGAAATCAGTCGATACTGTCGGTGCGCGAGGCGCTCCAACGCTCGAGTCGTTCGTACTCGTCGCGGTTCAGGCGCATGAAAGAACCGTGCTGTGGAGCATCAACACCCTGAATATCGCGCGGAGAATGGAAGTTGCGCATGTTTTCGTCGGCCTCGCAAATGCGGTAACGTTTCGGGCTTGAGGAGTATTCTATATATCCTATATACCACTTGTCGGAACCTATGGGCTGATAAGCCGACACACCCTCGCACATCTTGTTACCCTCGAAGCTTACATAATCGGAATCGACGGGTTCCGGCCACGGGCCATGGAGTGTCGGAGCGGCAGAGGTGAACAGGCCGGGCTTTCCGCCTTCTTTCTTTATCATCATGTGGTAGAGGCTGTCGGAGGGCAGGAAGTTTATGTCGGCGTCGATTGTTGCATAGCCCCAGTCAAACAGAAGTTTCGGTTTGGTAAGCGTAGTAAAATCCTCGTCGGCATACGAATAGTACATGCGGTCATAGCCTTCGCCGGCATCGGGGTTCCAAAGCGAGTAGTAAATCATGTATCCGCCTTTGCGGCCGTCGGGCCACTGATAATCGGCATCCCATATAATCTGCGGCGCCCATACGCGGATTATGGTCGAATAGTCGCTATATGGATCTTCTCCGTCGGGATTGGAAAAAATCTCAGGACCTTTACGGAAATCGAATGTCACGGATTCCCAATTGATAAGGTCGTCGCTACGCAAAAGATCTATACCGTAGTTGTTCCACTTGCCGCTGCGTGCCACGCACATGTCGGTAGTAACCATCAGATAGCCTTTGCCATCGTGGGTGCGGGTTATATAGGCGTCGCGCGTGCCGCCTTCTATACGGGCATGTTCGCGCGGGCTGAATACGGAATCGCCATTTATAAGATCGGTGAAATTCAGGCCGTCGCGGCTAAGGGCATAAGCGGTCCACTCTCCCCGTTCACTCATGTGACAATAGAGATAACCGTAGTCTGAGGTATCAGACTGTTCAGACTCCTTGTTAGTTTTTTTGCCGCAGGCCGCAAGAAGAGGCAACAGAACAGCAAGAGAAATAATAAAGAAACTCGTTTTTTTCATTGGATATTTTATCTGTTTATATTTCAATTTTCTTATATCGCGGCACAAGCGCCTTCATCACAGACCATGCTACAAGGTATGAGAATGCACATACGGTGAATACAGTCATATAACTGGCGGGCTTACCGCTGAAACCGAGAAAAGAATAAGCATCGCCGGCAGCGGCGGCATAGTCGAAAAGCAATCCGGATCCTTGATTGATGATGTAACAACTTATGCCTCCGGCCATAGTTCCTATGCCGACAATTGATGCTACTGTAGAAGTTGGGAACATGTCGCCTATAGTCGAATAGAGGTTGGCGCTCCATGCCTGGTGTGCGGCACACGCCAGACCTATTATTACAGCAGGCCACCATGCCGAATACGTCCCGAGAGGCTGTGCGAAAAGGGCAAGAATGGGTACAAACGCGAACATCAACATAGCTCTCATCCTGCCGGCATACGGATTCATTCCGCGACGCTCGACAAAAAGCTTAGGAAGATAGCCGCCGAGTACTGAAAAGACTGTCACGATAAGGTAGAGTGTGAATATCAGAGCCTGCCCCATCGGTGTGTAGGACGCGTAACCGAACTGATCGGAAAAATAAGCCGGTGCCCAGAAAAGGAAAAACCACCAGACTCCGTCAGTCAGCGCCTTGCCGGCAATGAAAGCCCATGTCTGCCGGAAAGTGAAACAGCGCCAGAATGATATGGTACATGTTTGTTCCCGTTCGACTTCCCGAGGGGTTTCGCCTGCTTCATCCTGACGGATATAGGTAAGTTCGGCGGCATTCACATGTGCGGATTTTTCAGGTGATGAATAGATTTTCGACCAAAATGCCATCCATACGAATCCGAGGGCACCGATTATGACAAAAGCCATCTCCCAGCCAAGAGCCTTTGCAAGCAAAGGTATACATAGTGGAGCGGCGAGAGCGCCCATCGATGCACCGGCATTGAATATGGAAGTGGCGAAAGCACGGTCTTTCTTCGGAAAATATTGTGCCGTGACCTTTATGGCTGCCGGAAAGTTGCCGGCCTCTCCCAGTGCAAGCAAAGCTCGGCATCCGAGAAAAAGCCATACGCTAACCGACGCTATGGCGAGTGCCAGAGCCGAACCGGCTTCTACAGCAGCAAGAGCCTCGACTGAGGCAAGACCTTCGATCTTCATGGTAGCCCAACCGCAGGCGGCATGAAGGCAGGCAGCGAACGACCATACACCGACAGCTATCAGATAGCCGCGACGGGAACCCATACGGTCGATGAACTTGCCGGCAAACAAGCTCACAATAGCATAGAACAACGAGAAAAAACCTGTAATGGTGCCGTAATCGGAATCGGACCAATGGAATTCAGGTGCAATAAAATCTTTCCAGGTAAGAGAAAGCACCTGACGGTCGAGATAATTGATTGTCGTGGCAAAGAACAGCAGCGAGCATATCACCCATCGCCAGTTTGTCCTTTTTTCCCCGACATTGACGGTAACGGATTTCATAGTCAGAACTTAAAATAGTTTTTCGCATTATAATACGATATATCTTCCACCATACGGCGCAGGCGTTCGCCTTCATAGCCTGTGAACGGTATCAATCCGCGTTCGACATCGGAACCTATAAGATTACAAAGACAACGGCGGAAATATTCATGGCGGGGATATGAAAGGAACGAGCGTGAATCTGTAAGCATACCGACAAAACGGCTGAGCAGACCGAGCAAGGACAAGGCGTTCATCTGACGCGCCATGCCGTCGAGCTGGTCGTTGAACCACCAGCCCGAGCCGAACTGTATCTTTCCGGGTACAGAGCCGTCCTGAAAGTTACCGGTCATGGTAGCCATCACCTCGTTCGCACATGGATTGAGGTTGTAAAGTATAGTCTGCGCAAGCTTGCCATGGCGGTCGAGGCGGTCAAGGAAACGGGCACAACTCTGCGCGGTGTTGAATTCCCCTATGGAATCGAAACCCGTATCAGGCCCTATGGCGGCCATCATGCGGGAGTTGGAGTTGCGTATTGTGCCGTAATGGAACTGTTGTGTCCATCCGCTGTCGGCATCCATCTCTCCGAAAAGTAGGAGCATACGGCTTTTGAATCGTAGCACTTCACCGGCATCAAGGCAATGTCCCGACATCACCTTTCCGAATATCCCGGCTATTTCCGAGTCGGTGAAGTCTTCCGCATAAAATTCGGATATTCCATGGTCGCTCAAGCGGCATCCGTGTTCACCGAAGAAATCATGACGACGCTGCAAGGCATCGGCAAAATCACTGAAAGTGGCAATATCCGTATCTGCCGCTTCCGAAAGCCGGCCTACATAAGCTTTAAAAGCCGCGGCATCCTCGACTGCCATGGCCTTGTCGGGACGCCAGGTCGGAAGTACTTTTATCTCGAATCCGCTGTCGGCTATAGCTCTATGGTATTCCAGTGAATCCACAGGATCGTCGGTCGTACAGACCACTTCCACACCGTAGCGGCGCATCAGTCCGCGGGCACTCATTGCCTGATCATCGTGCAGCCGGGCGTTGCATTCGTCGAAGACGGCACGCGCAGTTTCGGGATTGAGCAGTTTGTCGATGCCGAAAGCGGTGCGCAGTTCCAGATGAGTCCAGTGATAGAGGGGATTACGGAATGTATAAGGTACTGTTTCAGCCCATTTTTCAAATTTTTCCCAATCACTTGCACTGCCGGTTATGTAACGCTCATCCACTCCGTTGGCACGCATGGCGCGCCATTTGTAATGGTCGCCTCCGAGCCATAGTTCGGTAATCGAAGTGAAGCGCCTGTCCTGAGCTATCATGGCCGGATCAAGATGGCAATGATAGTCGATTATGGGAAGCGCGGCGGCATGTCCGTGATAGAGTTCCCGCGCCACATCGCTGTCAAGCAGGAAATCTTTGTCCATAAATATCTTCATGACCGTATAAGTTTTACATTGCAAGTACATTGAAACCGCCGTCGACCACCGCAACCGTACCGGTGACGAAACGCGATGCTTCGCTCATCAGATAGTGTATGGTGCCGCAAAGCTCCTCCGGCTTGCCCATGCGCCCGAAAGGCGTCTGACGTATGACGTCGCGGCCACGCTCGGTATAGCTTCCGTCGGGATTCGTGAGCAAGCTGCGGTTCTGCTCGGTAAGGAAAAACCCTGGAGCTATGGCGTTGACTCGTATGCCCTCGCCGAACTTGCGGGCGCATTCCGTTGCCATATAAGCTGTGAAATTCGAGATTCCGGCTTTGGCGGCGGCATATCCGCAGACACGTGTAAGCGGTCGGAAGGCAGCCATCGACGAGAAATTGATAATACATCCCCTGCCCTGCTTCACCATAGGTTTAAGGAACACCTGTGTGGGGATGACCGTTCCTGTCAGATTCAACGACAGCACACGCTGGAACTGTTCCGGATCAAGGTCGAAAAAAGTCTTGTCGGGTGCTATAGTGGCACCGGGCATGTTGCCGCCGGCGGCGTTGAGCAAGGTGTCGATGCGGCCATACTTCGCCACTATTGCCTCGCAATTCGCCTCGACAACAGCCTTGTCCATCACATCCGTTTTCATGAACTCTATGGAACCGGCCGGCTTCGCAGCCATGACTTCATCAACAATCATACGGCCTGTTTCTTCATTTCGGCCAAGAATTATAACCTTAGCACCGTTCTCGGCGAGATATGCCGCTATGGCGCGGCCGAGCACACCCGTACCGCCCGTTATGACGGTCACATTATCTTTTATATCGAATAAGTTTTTCATTTCTGTTCAGAATCGATTGTTGCCATTATACCACTGACCATGCCCAGTGCAAGCATACGTCCGTGGAAAGAATATCCGGCGTTATAACCCATCTCGCCGTCGCCGAGCATCAGAGGTGCATGGTCGACGCGCATCGGCACTCCCGGTCGCTCGCGCTCGAATGTACGGATCACATCGATAAGTCGCGAATCGAGATGCGACGACTCGCGGAAATCACCGTCCGGAAGCACACGACAGATACGTGCATGGACAAAATGAGTGCGTGAGGCATACTTGCGGGCGAGTTCCGTAACATCGTTGTGGGCGCCGGCACTGAGCGAACCGGCACAGAATGTCAGACCGTTATGAGGGTCGGGAACCGCATTGAGAAACGCTTCTATGTCGGCGTCGCATGTGACTATACGCGGCAAACCGAGAATCGGCATAGGCGGGTCGTCGGGATGCACGCACATATTTATGTCGTACTGCCGGCACACGGGCATTATCGCATTAAGGAAATAAGCCATGTTGGCACGAAGCGTATCGGCATCTATTCCTTTATACAGTTCAAGAAGACTGCGGAATTTTTCTACCGGCTGCAGATCGTTCTCGCTGATATTACCGTTTACAAAGCCCTGGGTCTTTACGATTATATTCTCTACAAGGCGCCTGCGCGCGTCGGCATCCATACGAGGAGTCACTTCCGCATCCATGCGTGCCAGCGTGTCGGCATCATAATCGGCATCCGCTCCCTCACGTCCGAGAATATGTATGTCGAAGTACGCAAACTCGGCAAGATTGAAATAGAGGTTTGTAGTGCCGTCGGCGTTCGGGTAGTCAAGGTCGGTGCGTGCCCAGTCAAGCACAGGCATGAAATTATAGCACACTGTCCGCACTCCTGCCTTTCCAAGGTTGGCAAGGCTTTCCTTATAGCGCTCTATCAGCCCGTCACGGTCAGACCCGCCGTATTTGATAGATTCCGCAACAGGCAGACTCTCAACTACAGACCAGCGCAATCCGCGCTCCTCTATATAATTTTTCATCTTCATCACCTCATCCAGAGTCCACACCTCGCCGTTCGGAATGTGATGGAGTGCGGTGACAATACCTTCCACGCCTATCTGGCGCAACATTTCAAGCGTAATCTTATCGTTGGGTCCAAACCAACGCCATGTTTTTTCCATCGGTATCTTTCAAGGTTATTGTTTGCAGAACAAAATTACGACATTCGCCCCGCCGTTCAAAATAAATATAACAGCGGGGCAAAGCGTAAAATGTTATTTTTTCACAACGAAGCTCTGTCAGAAACGTATGTCCTTGTGCAGGACGGTTCCGTCAGGACTCAGAAGATAGGCTGTCGGAGTAGCACGGACAATGAATATATCGTCGCGATCGATTACACCATCGGCGTCGCGTCCCCGCTCCCAGAAATCCGGAAAATCCGCTATCGCTTTGCACCATGCTCCGACATCGTCGCCCTGATATATGAACAGGACTCGCAAACGGCCTTCAGCCGCTTGTCCGGCAATGGCAGCATCACGCGCAAGCCTTTCTTCTACGGCCTTGCATCGTCCGCAGCCGGGTTCGTGGAAAACCAATAGGATATCAGCATCCGAATCCCTGTGAATCAAGTGCCCCGTCGCGCCTTCCGGTGTCGCAAAAGTGAAATCGCGCACCTTGCTTCCGGGGCGGTTTTTAAGTGCTATCTCACGCTTTTCCGACAATATGCCAATGCTGTCGCGGCCGCCGGCTATCGCATAGTCAAGGAACGGCAAGAACAATTCTTCAGAATAGACAGGCGATTCCGGGTCGAAAAGATAGCGGTCGGCTATATCGAAAAGAAAATCCGAAGAATCGGCGAACGGAGCCGCCTTATCAAGCAGGATACCTACCGCCCTATAGAGCGCGCTACTGTCGGCCATGGCAAGTACAGAAGTATAACTTGCAAAAGATTGTTCCATAAAGGCCGTGTCAAGACTGAGCGAACGGTCGGAAAAATCCATATTGTCCCAATAATGAGCAGTAAGCCAACCCACACGCTCCCGAACATCGTCAATTAATGGGGGAATCGATGGCGGTACGACTTCGACAGGGATGTCCCGGCTTTCAAACGACCCGGATGCTTGTCGGTGTCCGCAGGCGACCAAACAAAAAACAGCATGTACGACAAGCAACAGTTTTACAAGCAAGTGCCGCATAGCATTGTCTTCATATTCATTCGACCACATCACGCACACAGCGTATTGCATAGTTTTTATAAGTCGCATATCCAAGGTTATAGAAACGCGGATCCTGTGTCATGTAACCGTTCGACGTCAGCACTTTCAAATCCCTGTTATTAGCCGATGTTATGGTTTTGTCCTTGGAATTCTGACCGTTTATATCATAATATGTGAATGTGCACGTAAGCAGGCTGGACACATTGATAGTTTCCCGGTTGATAGTTATGGACGGCACCTGATAGAATTCCGTACCGAATGTGGAATATATCGAAGCCTCTTTCTGATTAGGCACGCGCCAGCCCTTCTTGGTATCGGTGTCAAGGCTTGCACAAGGATTGTTCCTCGCAAGATAATCGGACCACGACAGATTGCCCGACAAACCGAGCTGCGCCAGATATATCGGTTTTTCCGCAACTTCAAAAGCCTCATAACAACGGTTATATCGCTGGTCGGCGATGTGATGCACAGGCATTGGATGACGGGAATCGGTAAAAGCTTCCGTACGCATCGCTTTAGGCGACATACGGTTCATACGTATTATATTGGTACCGGGGAGCCGATGATACGGCGGCTCGACCTTGCTGACCATTGAAAAGTCGCTTACGCCGGTGCCGAGATAACGCACACAACGCACATGCCACGGCGCACCGCCGCCATACTGCATCCATGACGATATGGACAAGCCTTCCATGGCCCATATCATCTTATGGTCGGCGGTGTAAAGCAGCAGACGGGAATTCTCTTGATTGGATTTATATGTCAGCGACGGATTGTTGTCATAATCCATAATAGGAGTCTTAAGCGCCTGGCGCCCGAGAATCATACGAATATACTGGGTTGTGGATGGCACAAACCACCGCAATTCGTTACGGTCTACATAACCGTCGCCGTCAAGGTCGCGGTTACGGTTCATGCAGGCGTTTATAGCCTGAACATATTTCGCCGAAGAAGACTGGTCCGGATCATATTGGGTATAGCTCTGGCCTGTAAGTTGCACCAAAGCCGGTATAGAGTAGGTCATCGCCGGCCGTGTCATTCCCTGCACACCGTTTATCGCATTTGTCTGCTGGAAATTATTCGCGTTGACAAGTGCATTCCACCGGAAATAATTTTCACGCCATGTCGATGAATTTCGTGTGTTCATGACATAACGCGACACCGAATAGCGTCCGGAGGTCGTCCAATCCACACCGGGAGCTGCATACGTGGCACGAAGATTCAAGCCAAGCGACTCGTTGACATGTTCGACACCCAATGCCGCCACCTCCATGTCGTGGTTATAATATGTCTGCATGGAGCGCTGGGATATGGCATACTTGGAATGATGGTATATGGTTTCCTTGTCAGCAGACTCATCGCCACGCACATTCAACCACACACGACGGTCTTCCGTATCGGTGAACCAACGCCAGTTGTAGCGGTCTGCCTCGTTTATATTTCCCGAACTATCGTAACGCTCGTAGACATACTCGTCGACAAACATAGTGTACCAGCCGCCTTGCTTTCCTTTCATCTCCCAGAGGTAATAAGTCGGCTCTCTTGTCGTAGACGCGGAATGCGGTTTATAGGACGCGATGACATTCTCGCCGCCGGTCGGCCTGAACTCAATCCACGAAACGAACATGAAGTCATCCGATCCGGAATCGGGAATCTCCTCCGGTTTGTCGGACGTATAGACACGGCGACTACGGTTACGGTCGTAGACGTGCATGTAGTATTTGAAGTCGCTCAGGTCAGAAGTGGAGAAATATACATTGACAGCATTATAATGCGAGTCGAGTTCGTAATACTTGTCGGAAATATCGGACACGTTGCCTTCGACCGACGGCACAGTTTCTTTTTCGGACGTAGCCTCGACAATCATGCTGTTCACATTATTTATCTTTATATTGTATGTATAACGCGTATTGCGCCGGCAGTTGAAGTCGCGCACTCGCTCCATCTCGTCGTCGCGGTTCTCACAGTATCCGAGATGGACGGTATATTCAGCCGAAACCATGCGGGCATTCGTCCCGCTGTCGGTCAGCGGCTTGCCGTTCTGGTCCACTTTCATAGTCATCTCAACCTCGAAAGTCACATACGTGGCATTGTTGCGGTATGAGTTGTCGTCGGGCGACTCAAGCAGGCTGCGGAATTTTCCACTGTTGTTGCTGCCGTCGGCATTCTTGAATTCACGGTCGCGGTAATTGTATGCGTCGGCAGCGTCGAATTCGGCACCGGGAACAAGACCCGTATGCCTGTTTTCGGTCTGCCAGAAATCAAACGAAACAACATTATCTTCGACATCTACAACGGTCTGGTGTTCCGACTCTGCCACGGATATCCCGCCGATCACATGCTGCTCTCCTGAGTTGGCAACTTCAGCGTCAAGCGGCCTCTCGCGCAACCACGACGAATTAGGCACATTGAAAACCTGCCATCCGACGATACGGAAGCTCTCGATATTGTTTTTGTTGAACTCGACATTGAATACATTATGGCTTATCAGCCTGCGGAGGTGTATGCAACCTTTGGCCGTAAATTCGCCGGGTGTAATGTCAAGCAGACTCGTGCCTGGAATGGTGTTGCCCGGATGCGGCTGCCCTTCCTGATAGTTTTCGGAATAGTCACCGCTCATCAGCAAGGACTTCAGTGGTTCGTCGATACTCACGCCGCCGTCGACCGTGAATGTGACGGCCACATCGCAATAATCGTTCCAATCGCGTATGTTCAGAAGTGCCTGACGCAGCGGGACTATGCCGTCCACCCCCGGCATAATGGCATAACGGCTTTCAAAATTCGCCACTCCTACGGCATATACACGCCCGGAAGTTGTCGGAATCTTCACTTCCCGCCACTGATGTTCGGGTGTTTCATCGCTTATGTTATCCACGATATAATAGTCTTTCAGCTCCCTTGTCGTTTCGCTGAACAGTCCGATCCACAATGATGTGACGCGGTTGTCGGGGATATCGGAGCGCGACACCGACTGCCTTTCGGAGAGGCGCACAGGCAGAGTCAGCATGGCAGGCAGGCCTTCCTCGGGTCTGCCGTCGGGCGCAACAATACCTTCGTCGGCACAAGCCACGGCAAATGCCACAATAAGAAAAGTAGCGAATATGCGCGGCAAAAAGGACTTAATATATTTTATGGAGTCAGTCATAGGAAGGAATATCGGTGATATAAGTATTCCACGGGCACACCGTGACATCAAGCATCAGGTCGGTGGCGGTGGAACGCCTGAAAGAACCGTTTATTACAACATGCGTATTGCGAGGCAGGTCGGTCATCAGTTTCTGCCGCCCGGAATCACCGCCATACGTAATATCACGTGTTACCGGCTCTTCATCGTTAAGAGCCAGGCCGGTGGAATATGCCGACGTGGCGTTGACGACCGGCCCTTCGGGGATGTAGAACGGACCTATCTCAACGGTGCGTCCGGCAGGTATGTCGACACCGACAGGAAAAACATATTCATCCCCGTCGCCGGCAAACGGGACATACGAATCGACCGATAGCTGGTTGTAGGCACCGAACACGGCATCAAAGAAAAAGTTCTGCCGTGCCGCGACATTGTTAACCGTTATGGCACGCACAATGACCGAACCGTCGGTAGAATTGTTTGTCAGTCTGTATGTGTATTTTGCCGCAGCCCTGTGCAGATAGAAATGTCCGGAATAGTTTTCATCGTCGCCGATATGAAAGTTCTCATAAACGGCTGTTGCCACGAGTGGCCTTCTGAGCTGCATTCCAACGGCATCGGCGTCGTTGTTTGCCGACAGGTCAAGGACAAGATTACGCCGGAGAGCGTCGATATCGACATGTACGCGCTGATTTCCCAGTGCAGGATAGAAGCGGCTGAAATACCGTCCGACTCCGGTATTGCTGCCGTCCGACATATCGGTCACGACAGCACCTGCCTCGTTCCCGATGAATATAAGAGTCTTGTCGTCGTTACGTTTCACAGGGAAACTCAAGCCGGATGCTATCACCGCCGGATCGGCAGTAAGATCCCAGAGGGTGTTGTGTTCTACGTAACCGTCGCCGTCGAGGATTATTATTCTTACCGTATGGAGCATCTCGTCGCTACCGTCTGCCTGATCTTCTCCCGCGCGGGATTGCGTCAGCCTCATATCGTCATTGTGGGACGATGTCACGGCCCCTGCACCCGACAGGCTCAGGCGTACGGTCAGGATTGCAGTCGTCATATTTTCGGGCACATCGGGTTCTCCGCCTTCCGGAACACGAGAGCAGGCAGCATGCGACAAGCCGACAAGGGCTGCCACAAAAATTCGCAAAAATACTGTCCTGATATGTTCCATCTACGGATGTTTATAATTCAATCGTTATTGCCGTCGTTAAAATTCGGTATCTTCAATACGCACTCTCCAGCCATTGACTATTATATATGTTTCTTCCCACAAATTGTTTCTGTCAAGGAAAAACGTAAGATTCCAGCTGCTGCATCGATCGAGGTATTCCTGATCGCTCCACGGCGAATCACTGGCTTTAGAGAACAGGAGATAGCGGTTGAGCGGGAGTTCCACGATATCACGGCCGGAAACATGGCTGCGGATGACAAGGCACGGATTATTCGATGTGTGCAGGCGCGATGTGCTGAGTTCGCCGAATCCGAGAGTGACATCGGGGATAACAGCTCCGGCGCGACCGGTTTCAGCCGTGGTGACAGAGCCTTTATTCCAGGCGCTGTATGTTATGTCGGCGGTTCTTAGCGGAACATTGTCGCAATCAAGAACCGAATTATTGTCTGTTATAAAGAAATCAAAAAGCTCGCCGTCGACAGGCGTTCCGTCGAGTTGCTGAAGAAGTATGCGGAAGCGGTTTGTGGTCTTTCGCATTGAAAGGGTGACACGACTGTAGTCGTTCACCGCAGGATTGTCGTCCACTTCGAAATCGAGCGATCCATGGAAATGGTCGGCCAGCAGCCGTCCTATATGATCCTGTTTAAGCCGCATGGCTATATCATGATAGTCGCTGCCTTCTGCCGGCACGGCATCGTGGGCGAACGAATCGTCGCCGCATGCTATGCCGCCGTATGCTATCGCATGGTAGCTTCCCGGCTCAAGATCAAGAGTCAGACGCCAGTTTTCGTCGGAGAGGACAGAGGATGTTTCCGTGACAGTAGTCACAAAACCTCCGTCAGAGTCAAAAATATGAAGAGTAAGACATTCCACTTGAGTCGGAAAGGCATTTGCAGACTCAAGATTGCAGTCGTAGACAAAACGCATCTCAACACCTGTGCGGCATGGTTCAAGCTCTTCGAAAACAGTGCCACATGATGTAGCGGCAAGAGCTGTTGCCACGGCAAGCGTCAGGATAAGAGGTTCAGATAGTTTTATCATTGTTTTTTAGCGTGGAGGCGCTACAGCGCCTCCACGCATGATTTGTAAGTGTTGTTGATTAAAATTCGATGCCGTCGTTGACACGCACAACCCAGTTGCCCAGTTGCGCACTTCAACATCGACGCTGAAATATGTATCCCAGTCTGTAGCCGATTCGGGAGTGAATGCTCCGAATTTCTTGATGTCCTTGACAGCGATCTTGTAGACGTTGTTGCGGACTGTGGCAAATTCCATCGGACCTACTTCATGGTTGTTATTGTCGTCGACATGACGGTTGAAATAGTAGTAATAGCAGAGATACTCGTTGGAGCTGTTAGGCTTGTAGGGCGTGAAACCGAGGTTTGCAAGGGTTTCATCATCCTTAGGTTCTGCTTTGGTCACATTGCCGTCTTCGTCCCTGGTAATTGTGAAAGCGGCCTCGAACGCATTTGCAAGTACCGACGAGGGATTTTCTTTTACAGCCGCATCGATCGATATCGCGCTTGCATACAATATTCCATCGTAAAGATACATGGTTTCGTACACATCGCCGGTCTTGTTACCAAAATCTTCAGGAACGACAATCTGAGCCTCAAATACGATACCGGTGATTTTATCATTCGTCGGTTCGACATTTTCGGCGAATGTGTTTTCAGAAGCATATCGCCAGATATGATAGCCTTTACGGCCGTCCTGCGCGTTATCGCCTTCGTTCCATTCGCTGTCGCTGTCTTCAGTTCCGTTCACTACATCCGCGAGAGCTTGCCACTCCAGGCCGGCGAAAGAAGCACTCACAGCATCGCTTGCAGTGGGATCAAGTTTCTCTACTATCGGATTGGAATATGTAGCAGCCGAAGGCGACATTACAAAGACAGGAGTGAAATTGTTTTCGCCATTTACACCGAATTCCATTCCAACCATGCCGGGGCATAGTGTAGGCAGAACGCTTTCGCCTGCTCCCTGTGCCAGAACTCTGGGCAGATAGTAGAACTGATTGCGGAGATTGAACAGGGCTGCACGCTTGAGAGTTACATCGGCGACCTTGAGCTTTCCTCCATCCGCTCCTGTCTTATGGGGATCATAAATAGGATATGTCAGGTTGGTTTCGGGCGAAGCGTCACGGAAATCGAAACGTGAGGCCGTGCGGATTACGGGAACCGTGCCAAGCGGAAGAGGATTTGTCGGTGAATCGTATGTTTTCAGCTCATCTTCATTCGGAAGTGTTTTCTTCACAATCTCAATACTTGTCATCAGGAAAGCGTTGCGACGCCAGCTGTCAGCCACATCTGTAGAATTGAATTCTCCGTAAACGAATTCCGTGAAAGAGTCGCCGACTGTAAGGCCGTTTTCATATTTGCCTGTTTCAGGACTCAATGTACCTGCAACCTTGCTTCTCAATTCATCCGAAGGATTGCAGTAAGCGAACACATAGACCTCGCTACCGGCCTTTTCAAAAAGAGCTTCTTTGTTCTGAAAGACTATTGTATGGGTAGAGCTGGCTTTTCCGGTAATAGGTGCATTATTGAGCGCACATGAAATAAACTTATAGTCGCTATTCTCTTTTGAAGCTACCACCACCAATATGGAACCTACGTTGTTTTCGTAGTCCTGACCGATTTCCTCTCCTTCATTGGCTTCGCCGCTGCGTGCAGAAGGAATAGAGAAACTAATGGATGAATAGAACGGCTTTCCATCAGGCACCGGATTGACCGACGGATCTCCCCCGTTCGGTTCATCATTACTGCATGCAGTGAGTCCCAGAATCAAGGCTCCTGCGAAAATTTTTGATAAATACTTCATCTGTTAAATATTAAAGATTAATGGATTGATTTATTTGTTCTTTTTCAAAAACGCCCCATCGGATTTGTCTTCGATATAGCTGACCGTACGGTCGTGCCGTTCTACGTCCGACAGATTGTCGAGAGCCTCGGAGGCCTTATCCACTCCGGCATCGCGGGCACGTTCCAGAAGCTGCCGGGCCGAGTCATATTCCCCCTTGCGTGCCGCCATGACCCCGCGGAGGTAATCAGCCTCAGGATAGTTGCGCACACGTTTCAGAAATTTTTCAGCAGCTTCGTAATCCGCTTTGTTTACAGCAACGGAGGCGGCATTGAGGTTGCTTGTATAGTCGTCGGGATACATGCGCACCGCCGTATCGAACACTGCATCATATTCAGCACTCCCCGGCTCGTAGCTGTTGGCCAGAAGATAAAATTCCGTAAGGCTAAGATCGGCCGGACGTTCTGCCATCACACGACGTATCTCTTCAATATCCGTGTAGCTGCGTATGGTATAGCGCACGGTATAATCCGAATGGCGGAGTGCGGGATAGACAGTCGACAACAGATATCGGTAAGCATCGGGAAAATCGCGGCGCAGTCTGGCATCCTTGGCGTCGGGTTCGAGCCGCGAATCAATCACAGCCAGTATCGCATCCCGTTCTGCAAGAGAGGAAGCAACGACGGAATCGCGAAGACCGACCCAGTCCTCAGGCTCGTTCGAGGTATGGAATATGCTTTCGTCCAGGCTGTAAAGTTCCCTTACGAAATCTTTAAGCGATTTGGCGCGCCCCAGCGACAGGCGTATATTGTTTGCATAACTGCCTTCCGGAGATGCAAAGCCTTTTATATAGATATCGGTGATGGTAGCGTCCGGATTCTCCCGTACGGCGTCGATCGTACGGACGATGGATTGCAGTTCCAAGGGGTTGCGGCGGTAACCGGGATCGATTTCGGTGCGGTTCACTCTGAAATCAAGATATGCACGACCACTCAGTTCCTGAGTCTTTTCACCTGAAGCCGGCGGAGCCGCTACTGTAAATTCAGGCACGACAAACTCATGGGGTGTCATGTCGACGGATGCCATTCCTATCGACTCTTTCCTGCCATCCTTGCCGCAGCAGCCATGCTCGTCGGCATTAATTGCGATTGTCGAACGCTCCATCCATCCGGCGAAAGGTATAGAAAACCTATAGTGATATTCAGTTCCTTTTTTACCGGCTCCAAGTAGTGCGGCAGTGTTGTCAGGCAATGCTGCCTGACGGCGTTCATAACGTACATGGCGTGTACGGCCGGCTATGACTATTGCAGGCATTCCGATACTGCGGGTACTGTCGGTGTCGTACAGAACGGGACGCAATGTGACGTCACGCTCGCTTCCGATGGAATAGGCTGACGTGTTTACGGTCATGACAATATGCAGGCTGTCGTTCGCCACACTGACTTCCGCTCCGTTTATTGCAAGCGACGGCAACTGATGGGCGTTCGCGCCGACGCATGCAGACAAAACCGAAAGCACAAATGTCGTTATATGTTTTTTCATCATTGGAGAGCCTTAAAAAAGATATACAATATTGAGAGCAAGCTTTGTCGGTCCCACGTAATTGTGGACGCGACCGGACTCGAGTTTTGATCCGCAACTTGCACACGGATATGATTCATAGCGCGTATAAATCCATCCGAAAGCCGCCTCGGCCTCAAGATTCCAGTGTCGTGAAAGCATCCATGTATAGCCGTAGCCTACACCGGCACCGGCAGCCCATCCTTGGTAGCGCCGATTTCGCAGATTGCTGAAATCGCTGCCAAGAAAGTCGTGCCAGCCAAGACGGCCGAAATTATATTCGCCACCAATTGCATTAACAGCTATGAAATGACCGCCGAAACGCTCACAAAACCAATATCTGGCTTCAGGCTGAAGCATCCAGTGCTTCCAGCGGTGACCGACGCCTACAGTCCAGTTGTTGAAATTTCCGCTTAACTCCAGGCTCCAACGAGAAGCCAACCCGACTTCAATACCAAGATTGGGACTCAGCGCAGCGTCATACAACAGATTGCTCTTTAAAGCTATATTCTGAGCTTTAGCTCCTGATGCAATAATTGTCAGAGCTAAAAATAGGGTTGAAAGTATTTTCATTGTAAAAACACTATGGTAAGATTGTGTGCGCGACCGACAAACGGTTCCGGCACAAGGTGCGGGAAACGATATTATCGTTTGCCTGACGCGCAACATACTGGGGGGGGGTACAAGACTGTGATACAAGCTTTTAAATTAAAGATAAAGGCAAAAAAAGAATGGGCGCCTGCGGCCATTAAGTTTCTGAGGTATCGGCAAACACCATGCAACCTTAATGTGCAAACGCCCACGTCCTGTACTGTAACGTGGTAGTCTGCCGCCATTCTTGGTCGCTTATTTAGAAATTGCCGATTTCCGGAAACGACAATAGAAGCTATTGCAGATCTAATATGTCTTTTTATCAGTTGCAAAATTGAAGTTTTTATCTCCGGTTTTTGTCGATACCGGATTTTAATACAAAATTATAGCTGTACGCAAGTAAAAAACAAAGAAATGTATTGGACAATTTATTGGACAATGTACGTTTTTATTAAAAATCAGACAAATATGAAACCCTACAAAGAAAAAATTTCTAACATACCGAGTCACAATTACAAATCTTTTCAAATTTTCCATATAACGAAGCAAGGCCGACTTCCCTTAACGGAAAATCGACCTTGACATATCATGACGGCCGCCTTGCGACCGGATGTATTGAATTTATCTTATATCACAACTTTGATTGTCGAAGAAGTGCCGTTGGAAGACACTTTCACAACATAAACACCTGAGTTAAGACCGGTGGGAATATCGCGCTCGATATCCGATACAACGAACACCAGACGACCTGAAAGATCATAAACCGAAAGTCCGTCTACCGCATCACCTTCCACTCTCAGGACACCGCTGCCTATGCAACGTACTGTCACATCGGATACAGAATCATTTCTGACTCCATGGATACCGCTTCCCGGATCGTCGACAATGACGTATGAGCTATAGTCGGCAGGCATATCACCGGCAGGAAGGTCAAGCCATCCATAACTCTCAACCAATCCGAGGAAAACATTCATGTCGTCACTGCAACGTACCTGGCCTACGAAAAGATGTTTCTCTACGATAATCGGTTCGTACGTATCCATATCAACACTTTCATAGTCATGACGCAGATTGTCGTTCATCCATTCGCCGAATACAGGGTTACGCGCGGCAATAAAATCCTCAAAAGGCACAAAACTGTCAGAACCGGCAGCCTTGACATAAGATGCAACAGGTGTAGGATCGGCGTAACCTGACGGAATGACAGAAGAGATTATTGTTCCGTCGTTCAGACACGTTGTGGGCGAAAGGTTTAGATCTGATCGAAACTCTGTATATGTGCCTTTTTCAAGGTCAAAATAGATCTGATAGGAAGAATCCGGCCCCCACATTTCTTCCGACTGGACAGTCACAGCGATAACAAATTTTTTTCCGTCAGGAGATGCAACCACACTATTGAAAGTGAAAAGCGCCGAACAGCTCAATATCTCCCTAAACGTGGATAAATATGCGTCGATTTTTGCATTGAATTCCTCAGCCTTTTCGTTGTAAATCGTTGCAGCGGAGTTGTAAGCTTCAATCTCTTCAGCGCTCATATAATATCCGTATTCGGGATATTCGGTAGTATAATTACTATCCAGCCATTCCTGATAAGCATTATTATAAGCCTCCAAATTCTCAGGAGTCATGAAATCTTTCGGATCCGGTCCGGGACCGATTTCTTCGGGATATTCAGGAAGTTCGAGATTCAATGTATTAACCAGTTCGGCACCCGGTTCGCTGTAACTCCATTCGCCGCTGTCGTCCTGGGTATATACGATAGGAGTGCAAACTGCTCCCGAGTAATCCATAACCTGACCTATTATGGTCTTGCCATTTTCACTTACAGACAATGCCGTTACATAAATAGGCTTACGGCCGGTAAAATCCAGTTTCGGATGGGGAAGAATCACCGCATCACTAACAGTACCGTCAGGATTAACATCCCAGTATACAGGAACAAGCAACTGTCCTTCCTGACCCTCGTCATTACCCGGATTTGAAACATCACCCACCACACGTGTTCCATCGGGAGTGATGGCATTGGCATAAGAAAGCGAATAAGGGCTGTCTTCATCGAGTATCCTGAAATCAGATCCGTCCCAGATTGCGGCTACATCGCCCATAGAGCCGACTGCCGTACCGACTTTCGAGAACGCATTGCAATGCCCGAAGGAATTTTCAATCGTACCGTCGCCATACTCATACACAACACCTGTCTGCAGATCCTTTATAAGGATTACACCTAAATATGATGAACCGATATAACGACCGTCCGGCGACACTTTGGTACCACAAAAACCGGGAACCAGCTCCATAGTCGGAACAGCATGGACAGATGCGCTTCCAAGAAGAAATGCGCCCAAAGCAAAAAGTAAAGTTTTTTTCATATTACATATATTGATTAATGGATGAATCTCGACAGCAAATCTTCCGATATATCGATTTTTTCATTGAATTTCAAAACAAATATAAATCACATGGCAAATATAACTACATTTTTCTTTATCTAAATCTTTTTCTCAAAAAAAATCTATTATATATCAAAATATTTTTCTCTGACATATCTAAAACTTTAACCCGATATCAATAACATTTTGTCAAAAATACCACTAACCATGCGGACTTTTTTTATTGCGACATAAATATGGAATATTTTAAACTAAAATATCTTGTGATAATAAAATAATATTTTTATTTTTGCGAAATAAATTAAGTCAAAACATCTATATGATTAAAAAATCATTATTAGCATCAGTGTTTCTGTTTGCATTCACTCTTGCATCAGTAGCCCAGTTGCCATCCGTTCCTCTAAAAAGCCTCAACGGAAAAGCGATCGATTCATCAAAACTTGCAAAAAACGGCAAACCTGTCATCATAAGTTTTTTTGCCACATGGTGCAAGCCTTGCATGCGGGAACTCAGAGCCATAGCTGAGGTCTACCCTGACTGGCAGGACGAAACAGGTGTCAACATGTATATCGTATCAATCGACGAAGCCCAGAACGCCAACAAGGTAAAGCCTCTTGTCGACGCTGAATCCTGGGAATACGATGTACTCCTCGATGAAAAACAGGAATTTTTCAATAGCCTTGGACTTCAGAGCGTTCCCCACGTTCTTGTGCTTGACGGAAACGGAAAAATCGTCTACAACCATTCAGGCTATACCGACGGTTCCGAATCGGAAATAATCAAAGCCGTCCGCAAATGCAGCTCAAAAAAATAAGAAAACTATAAAAGATGACTTTCAGACTGAAGCTCCTGCCGACATTTGTATTGCTGCTGACAGCGGCAATACAATCACATGCAATAAACATAGGAGGCGACAATGGCGTAGCACTCCACGGAAGCGTACAGGCCGACTTGCTCTTTCCCAAAGAAGATGATGCAATAAATACCGGCACTTTCGACAAAAAGCTGCTGTTCAACACCTATGCCGATCTGAACCTCATCAGCCGCTACGTCGATGCCGGAGTCCGTCTGGAATTCATGAAATGGCCACTCCCCGGGTTCGAAAACGATTTTAAAGGCTGGGGAGTCCCCAACATCTACATAAAAGGGCGCTACAAAGGCTTCGAACTGACCGCGGGCGATTTTTACGAACAGTTCGGCAGCGGTTTCATACTCCGCACTTACGAAGAACGTTCGCTCGGAATCGACAATTCCATACGTGGCGGACGACTGCGGGTGTCCGCGATTCCGGGTGTACGGCTGACTGTGCTCGGCGGACTTCAACGCCGTTATTGGAGCTGGGACAGAAACTCCCGGATATACGGCGCCGACGGCGAGATATCCATCGATGAAATGGCTCGGAAATTACGCGAAAAGAATATCGCGTGGACATTTGGCGCTTCCTATGTCCTGAAACATGAAGACTCCAATGGAATGACCATACCGGGAACCGACTACAGTCTGAATTTTCCTGAATACGTCAGCGCGTTTGATCTGCGAACAAATTTCCAGAAAGGCGACTTCGGAATATTGGCCGAATACGCCTGGAAAAGTCAGGACCCGTCGACCGACAACGAATTCACATACGGGTACGGAAACGCGGCGATGCTTTCCGCCACATACTCCAAAACCGGCATCAGCGCACAGATTCAGATTAAAAGAAGCGAGAATATGGCATTCCGTTCCCAACGCGGAGTCGACGGCATATCGGCATTCATCAACAACATGCCGGCGTTTTCATATCTGCATACCTATGCTCTTGCAGCCATGTATCCATACGCGACTCAGGCTGCCGACGGCGAGTGGGCATTTCAGGCCTCATTCGCGTATAATTTCCGACGCCGGACAGCCCTCGGAGGCAAATATGGCACAAAAGTAAAAATCAACGCCAGCTACATCCGGGGACTCGACCGCAATGCGCCTCATTATATAATCGACGGCGTGACAGCGGGCACAGACGGCTATCACAGCACTTTCTTCGGAATGGGACCGGAGTATTACCGCGACATCAACCTACAGATAGATAAAAAATGGAGCCGATCTGTCAGCCAGACTTTCATGTACATGAACCAGCTCTACAACCGTTCAGTGATCGAAAAACACCCCGGACCGGACATAAACGCCAACATTTTCGTACTCGACACAAAATGGAAAATAGACAAGCGGTTCACCCTTCGCAACGAACTGCAATACCTCCACACCCGCCAGGACAAAAAAGACTGGGTGTACGGATTGCTTGAGTTGTCGGTAGTCCCATACTTGATGCTGACCGTAAGCGATATGTGGAATTGCGGAAGCAGCGGGACACATTATTATATGGCAGGTATCACAGGCAACTACAAAGCCAACAGGCTCGCCGTAAGCTACGGACGCACACGGGCAGGATTCAACTGCTCCGGCGGAGTATGCCGCTATGTACAGGCTACCCGAGGCTTCCAGGTAGCCTACACATATAATTTCTGACAAATTCAGTGCATTATATAATCATCCGGATGAAAAAAACATACCCTACTCTTCTTTTACTTGTCATCGCATTCTTTTTCAGCTCCTGCGACGATATTGCTCCTGACGAACGCTACATTCCCGTAGAAAAAACCAATCCCAGGCGCGCGGTTCTGATTGAGGATTTCACCGGTCAGGACTGCGTCAACTGCCCTGCCGCACACCGCATTATGGAATCATTGGAAAAACAATACCCTGAAAATGTGATTCCTGTCAGCATACATTGCGGAGAATTCGGCATAAGTGTCGACCGTACGCGTTATCCTGCCTATATAGGTCTGATGCAGCCCGAAGGAAACATCTATAACGACCGCTACGCCATCAAAGCATGGCCAAAAGGTGTTGTAAACCGCCGTTCGGGTGCTCTTTCGCCAAGCGACTGGACCGACGTCGTGCGCACTGAGATGGAAACAGAAGCCGGAGTGGAGATAGAACTCGGCGCAACACTCGGACCTGACGGCAATATAACAATAACGTCCACAATAAAACCCATGCGCGACATCAGTGCCGGATACCAGATATGGATCATCGAAAACGGAATAGTCGCATTCCAGAAAGACAAAGACCTCGGACGCATCCCAGACTATGTGCACAACAACGTATTCCGCGCCTGTGTCAACGGCACAGACGGCGAGGCCATTTCCATTAAAGAATTCATACATACAGATCTGAAACACTCCATAGCCTTGCGCGACAACGACCGCGAACGCTGGAATCCCGAGCAGTTGTACGTAGTCGCATTCCTGCAGGACGATTCCGGCGTAATACAGGCTGCCCGAACACATGTCGCCACCCAATCGCAAACAATAACATCAAAACAATAATTTATATGAAAAAAATCTACTTCCTGTCCTTTCTTCTATTAGCAGCTTCACTACATGCTCGCGAACTGACATTCACTGTCGAAGGTACCCCCGTACAAAACAGCGGAAGCGTTACTTTCAACAACGTCGAGATCAATGACTATGGCGATTTCCGCGATATAACCATGGCTCCGGCAATTATCATCACAAGCGATACGGATAATTCGGACATAAGTGTCAAAGCCTCATCATCCGACAAAATACAACTATGTGCCGGAGGCGAATGCGAGAAAGGCACTTCAGTAACAAAAAGCGGAATCGGCCTCGAAGCAGGCAAAGGTCTGAACATAGATTTCGAATATACCGGAACCCTCTTCCCCGGCGATAATGTTCCCACCGTGACAGCCGAGATAGAGGCATGGTACTCCGACGACCCTGCGACAATCAAGAAGTTCACCATAGTAATGGGTCCGACAGCCTCGGAAATCGAAATAATCGCCGAATCCGGTCTCCTCAAAGCCGTTGAAGGAGCTGTCGAATACAACGTCGATTCGCCCTCCCGCCTCTCGCTTATCAGTATTTCCGGCGCCGGAATTCTTACAGCCGAAATATCCGGAAAAGGCAGCCTGTCGACATCGACCATTCCTTCAGGAATCTATATATATAAAATAGAGTCCGGAAACACTGTCAACACCGGAAAAATCCATATACGCTGATAAGTTCAGATTTAATCACAATCAATACATAATACTGCAATGAAGTACTATTCCGTTTTAAGCTTGTTTCTGGCATCGGTTTTCTCCGCAGGTGCACAGACACTGCTTCCCGTCCAATCCGGCACAACATTTCCTGAATCAGGTACAAGCACAGTCAGAGCCGCAAAAGCAGAACGAGCCGGCGAGGCTATTGACTACATGCTTGCCGACGATCCCGTGGCCGCAATCAATTTCGATACATCAAAAGCCGGAAGCCAGGTTGCAATGGCATTCTGCCTCTCAAAAGAAGATGCGGCCTTGCTTGCAGGGAACAATATCACCCATATAAATTTCTACTCCGGTTTCCGCAGCAACACCCAACTTAACTATATCACCGAAGCAACCGTATTCATATCGGAAACATTGACCGGCACCCCGGCCTTAACCCAGACTACCGAACTAAGCGGAGAAGGCGGAATATACAACTCGGTGATACTCGACAGTCCTTACACTATCACAGGCCGGAATGCTTTATACATAGGCATGTATTGTACCCTTACAAATGCTAACGACCTGACCATCGTGATTGACGGCGCTGAGCACGGCAATATCACCGGCGGAGGATATGCCGGTATACGCCAGAGTGCTACAGCAGCCTGGAACTGGATCGACACATCAACACAAGGTGTCGGTTTTGTCTGCGTAGGCGCTACCATCGATGGCGACAACCGTCCGGAAAACGCCGTTTTAATCAACGGACTCGAAGTCGGCCCGACCGTGATAATGGACAAAGAGTTCTCAGCCAAAGTAGAATTGTATTCCAAATCAGTCACTCCTGTGAGCAATGTCGAACTCAGCTACACCGTGGGTGACGGAGCAAAACAGACGGCAAACATCACCCTCAAAAAAGCTCTTTCTTTCCTTGAACGCACCGAAGCGGAGATCTCCGGAATCGTATGCTCCGAAGGAGGTTCAGGAATTCCGTTCTCCGTTTCTATCGACAAAGTCAACGGAAACGACAATTTATTCGCCTCAAAAAGATCCGGAAGCGAACTCGTATCACTCCCCGAAGGAGGCGGATATCCGAGGAATATTGTAATCGAGGAAGGCACAGGCTCCTGGTGTCCATACTGCCCCATGGGTATAGTCACACTTGAAAAAATCCGCACGGAATATTCCGACGGCTCTTTCATCCCCCTGGCAGTACATTCCCAAGACTATATGGAATCGCCTGACTTCTCTGACGTGATAACGTTCTTCCCTACATTTCCCAACGCAATCGTCAACCGCTCTATAATAATCTACCCCAACGACGACGTGTTCCCGCTCTACGAAGAACTCAGAGCGATTCCAGCACTGGCAAAGGTAGAAGCTAAATGCGCATTCACCGACGAAACCCTTTCAAAAGTAACATTCAACACAAGCACCGAATTCATATTCGACGACGATAATTCAAGATACGCCCTCGCATTCGCAATAACGGAAGACGGCGTAGGACCCTACGTGCAAAAGAACGGATACTCGGGAGGTAAGAACGGACCATGCGGCGGATGGGAATATAAAGGAAGTTCAGTCAGCACAATATTCAACGATGTTGCACGCCAGCTTGAATCATTCTCAGGCCTGGAGGGAAGCATCCCGTCCAACATCACAGGGGGACAGAAATATGAGTTCAGTCACACCATGAAATTGGACAGCAAAATCAAATCAAAATCCAAAATCAACTGCATCGTATATCTTATGGATACAACGACAGGAGAGATCGTGAACGCCTGCATGGTAAAATCGGAAGACATCGATGGAAACACAGCCGTGCGCGACATCATAGCCGATAGCAACGACAACACACCCGCCGTATATTACAACCTACAGGGAATACGCGTCGAAAATCCCTCGAATGGAATCTATTTACGCCGGCAAGGCGGCAAGACACAGAAAGTTCGCCGCTGAACCGACAATCACAACAATTAATAAAGATAAAAAGGGCCTCCGTCACAGAGGCCCTTTTTATTGGTTTCCAATAGGTACAATTTCTAAGGTAAAAAAGATTGTTTTAGGTTTGCGTTACAAAGGTCATGCTTTTCTGACTATTTGCCAAACATTTTTATATGTTGTACGACATAGTTTTTAAGCAAAGCTGCTGAAAAATGCTCTTCATTACTTGCTTTTCCGCTATCATGCAGCTGATTGCACAATCCGCAAGCCACTCAATCAAAGTTGGCTGAAAATATATTAATAAATATTAATAGTGATTCTTTCAGCCTTTGTACTTACATATTTCAAGATTCATACCGTCGAACACTGCATAAGATCCGCCGTCAATCCAGTCGCCGAGCACAATCAGACGACAATGCTTGCCGACAACTTCGTCGACTTGAAGATGATAGTGCCCCATAATAATATAATGTACTTCAGGATGGGCGGCGGTATATGTACTCGCGAACGCCCTGATACTGTCCGGAAGTCTTTCAGCCTTGCCTTCGTGGCTACTGCGGCTGCTACGGCTCCAGTTCATGGCGAACCCGACAGTCCAGCGAGGATGAATGCCGGCATAAAGACGCTGGCAGAACTTGTTTCGAAACAGATAGCGAAGGCAGCGGAAAGCACGTGGCTGACGCCCTACCCCGTCGCCATGACCGAGGAAAAACACACTTCCATCGATTTCCGACTCAATACCTCCGCCTGCCGGATCGACAATCGAAATTCCGATTTCATCCCGAAGATAGTCAAA
>Ga0073906_1000957_pt1 | contig 48898 bp, 55 predicted proteins | sample Inofromicrocosms_FD_65485 | JGI IMG/M metagenome (GOLD analysis project Ga0073906, IMG submission 65485) | Mouse cecum microbial communities from Vienna, Austria - Inoculum for glucosamine and mucus D2O microcosms | ecosystem: Host-associated > Mammals > Digestive system > Large intestine >...
TATGCCAAAGACAAAAGTTATAAATATCATGGGGAAAGAAATCAATTATGGGGAACTATCAGATGCAAAGTTATTAAAGCTTTATAAAGAATTAAGAGAAAGAGAAGTTACACTATATAATAGAATTATGGAATATGATAAACAATATGGTTTATTATCTGAAATAGATGTAAGTGATATTATGTAATTTGGGGGAATATATGGAAGATATTGGAGCTAAATTAATGCAGGAATTAAAAGAGTTAAGTGACCTTGAAGTTCAATCAGCTACTCTTTTATATGCGAAATTTAATAGAGAATTAGAGGATTCTTATAAATTAAAAATCGAAGCTATAGAAAAAAATATTGATAGCCAAATTGAATATTATGGAAAATCAGTAGATGAATACTTAGAACAAAAAAATAGAATATTAGAAAAGTACAATAACGAATTTCAAAAGATTTATAATCAAAGAAAAGAACAATTTATAAATGTGTCAATAGAAATACAAGAAATACAAGCAAATCAAAAAATTGCTATAGCTAATTTCAAAAAGATTATTGAAGATAGAGAAATATTTTTACAAACATCAAAATATTCGGAATATATTAAAAGAAAAAATTATTTTAAACATGTTATTGATACAACATTAAATCATGCTGAGTTTGATAAATATACTAAATTATTAGAAGAATTAACCGATCCATTAGAATTATATGAAAGAAAATTGGAAGCATTAGTAAATAAATATAATGGTTATAAAGAAATAATAGAACAGTGTGAAATTAAATTAGAAGAATGCATAATAGCAACAAAAGAAGAATTTGATGAAATAGTAAAATATAGAAGTTCAAGCTTAACAGTTGTGAAAAAGGGAAATTTCATTATGGAATTTATAAATAAACTTCTAAATAAAATATCTGGAAATTCTAAATTAGAAAAAGAAGTTATTCAAAAAATGGAGTCTGAATTAGTAAATGTTGAAAATTCTAATAATGAAATTGTTAATGTAATAAGTGAACAGACAATAACTCTTATAGCTACAATTGAACAATTAAGAGATACTATAAATTCAGAATTCAAATTAGCAATGGGATAGGTGAATAATTATGGAAATGGAAAAATTAGGTGATATTTTTGCAGATGGTGGAATGATTAATTTAGATTCAGTATCTGTTGAGAAAATAGATTTAACACTAGAAAAGATAAAGAAAAGTAAAGAAATGAGAATGAATAACATAAATGGATTATTAGCAAAAATACAAATGTAGGAGAATAGAAGATGCCAAAAGAGGAAAAAATAGAAAATATTGACCAATTAAGAGCTGAATATCAGAAAGCTAAAGCAGAAGCTGAACAACACATAAGATCAGATATGAAAAAATTTGCTGAAATTACAAAGGCATTACCTGATATTGCGATTGAGGCAGCAGCTAGAGGAATAAGTGCTAAAATTGAAGATATTGACCAAGGGTTTAATCATATTGATTTTTCTGAAATTGAAAGTGAAATTGCTTTAGGTGGTGCAGCAGGTATAAGAGAAACAGCAAATGAAAAATGGGAAAAAAGTAATGCAGATAGAAGTAAAATTGTAACTGGTGCAGTAACAAATGCAAAAAATAAAATGACTAATATGAAAGCAAAAATGGCTCTAAGTGCAGTAAAAGTAACTTCTATAGTTGGAAAAGGTTTAGTATTATTTGGACAAAAAGGTCTTGCTAAGTCAATGCAGGAAAAAGTAACAGAAAAAGGAGAGCAATTTATATCTAAAGACTCTAGAATTGGAAAAATTATGGAAGGAGTTGCAGAACGTGGATTTTCTGTTGCAGATGGAGTTAGAGGTGCTGCGCAAACTGTAAAAGAAGGGGTTGAAAGTGCAGCTAAAACTGTAAGCACAAAAGCTAAAAATGCAAAAACTTCTATCGAAAATGAAGTAAGTGCCAGAAAACAAGCATTTCGCGAAGCTGGCACTAGAGCTGATTTAGATCAAATCAGTATTGCAAGAGAAAGAGCAGATAAAAATAGAGAAAACGATGGCTGGCAACAAGTATATGATGGAAGAAGTAAAATAGTTACAGATAAAGTAAAAGAGATAAATAATCGTTCAGTAAATTCAAAATCTAAAGCAGCATTGAGAGATATAAAGATAACAGGAATGTTTGCTAAAGGTGTGGCTTTATTTGGTCCAAAAGGAATGGCTGAAAAAATGCAAGATAGTGTTTATAGAAGCTCAGCTAAACGTATACAAAGAGATTCAATTTCATCAAGAATTGCAAAAGCAGCAGCAGAAAAAGGATTCAAAGTTTCATCTAAATTCAAAAATATGGTAAAGAATACTAAAGAAACTGCTGTGGATCTTAAAAATGCAGCAGTACTTACAGCAGAAGAAGCAGTGGAAAATGGAAAGCAAGTAATAGAAAAAGGAAAGACAGTTGTAAAAGAAGGTGCACTTGAATTTGGAAGAAAAACATATAAAGGTGCAGCTGTAATTGGCGCATTAGGAAGTATTGGTTTAGGAGCTGTAAAATCAGGAGCAGGTAAAGTTGCAGATAAAGTAGAAAGAGGAGCAGAGTTTGTTGCTGATAAAGTTGAAGACGGAGTTAATTTTGTTGCAGATAAAGTAGAAAATGGTATTGATCAAGCTAAAGATTATAAAACAATTGCTGTTGCAAAGTTATCAAGACAAAAATCAGCAGCTAGTAAAGGATTTAAAGGATTCTTACAAGGAATGGCACAAGGTGTTATTGATAAATTAATTCCTTCAATAGATAAAGATTCAAAGAATATAGAAGCTCAAGAACAAATTATAGAAGGCGTAAAAAATAAAGGAAAAGGTTCTCAAGAACCAATCCAAATTACTCAAGAGGCAGATGAAGGACCAGAAATATGATAGTAATACAAGTGGACTTTTAAAGAGTCCACTTTGTTTTATACAGCACAATCAACATAAAGTATTTACTTTTTTGTAAAAATATAGTATAATAAATATGATATTTTATAGCTATTATGCAAAGAATTTCAAGCATAAGCTGTAAAAAAATAAACTTAGGAAGGGGAAAAAAGCAACAGGAACTTGTCAATGTATTTGTAGTAAACAACAAAACAACTAGTCTGAAAGGAGAATACTATGACGAACTATTATGTAAAATTAACCCAGGAAGCTTCCGAGAAGTTAATAGCTACCATCGGTATCAATGCGCTGGAGATCAACATGGCCAAGGGGCTCATCAAAGTGGCAACACTTGATGATGTTCGGAATGTGGCTGAGAAGTATGCTGTTGACAATGTAAACCATCAGCCGTATGACAAAGTGATGTCTGAGAAGCCTACCACCAGCGATTTCAAACCAGTGAAAGAGTTTTCCCTCAAAGAGCGGAAAGAGATCATCGGCAAGACTATCGATATTGGCAGCATTGTCATGCTTGACCTTGAAGAAGGAATAGAACATGCAGTGATTATCGCAGTCAAGGATGACAAATACGTGGCAGCACGGATGCTTCTGAAGAAAACCAATAAGGAAACTCCAGATAGCATTCCGATTCGGAAGGGAATCGATGTTATCTATCGAAACCCTACCTACAAGGATATTGTCACAGTTGTCAATGAGGTGGCATATTCGCTCGAAGCGAGTGACTTCAAGAAAGACAGCGGAGGAGCTATTCTTGGTAGAGTTGTGAACCAGGAAATCCTCGATAAAATCGTCCAGTGGAATAAAAAGAGCGAAGAAGAGGAGTATGAGACCATTGATCCAGTATCATTCGAGCAGATTGTAAAGACCTGCAAAGATGTGGAGGCGATTATTAAAAACCTTTGGCTGAGCGAGTACTATTTGGAGAATCTTGTCAGGGAGTGCGCAAGTAACAAAACCAGAAATATGAAAGTTTTGCTTCCGGCAATGAAGAAAAACCACCTTGGCAATCGTACCCTGGCGCAGATCAAAGAAGATCTGGAATTTCAACTTGAGGGTTGGTCCAAGACCATGCTGGTGGATATGAAGGAGTGCACACTGCAGTATTTCCTAAAAGTAATCCAGGAGCAAATCAGCAAGTAAGAAAAACCTAAGTTTGTGTTTTGGCGTGGCGGAATTTTCCGCCACGCTTTTCATATGCATAAATTTATTTTCCTTGACAAAAATATAAAATGAAATATAATAATTTTATAAATGGAGGAAATTATGAAAGTTTTAATTACAGGGGCATCTTCTGGAATTGGAAGAGATATTGCAAGAGAATTTGCCAAAAAAAATTATGAAATAATTCTGGTTGCAAGAAATATAGAAAAACTAGAAAATTTGAAAAAAGAGTTAATAGATAATTATAAAGTAAAGGTGGAATACTTGAGTGTAGATTTATCGAATAGAGTTTCATGTATAAATTTACATCAAAAAGTTAAAGATATAGACGTTCTTGTTAATAATGCAGGATTGGGAGATTTTGGAAACTTTAGTAAAACTGATATAGAAAAAGATTTAACTATTATTGATACCAATATAGTAGCAATGCACATTTTAACCAAATTATATTTACAAGATATGAAAGAAAAAGATTCAGGAAAAATATTAAATGTTGCTTCTATTGCGGGCTTTTTACCAGGACCATTAATGGCAACATATTATGCATCTAAAAATTATGTAGTAAGACTCTCAGAAGCTATAAGAGAAGAATTAAGAAAAGAAAAATCTAATGTTAAAATAAGTATATTATGTCCAGGACCAGTTAGAACGAATTTTAATAATGTAGCAAATGTTAAATTTGAGATAAGTTCTCTTTCAAGTGAATATGTTGCACAATATGCAGTAAATAAATTGTTAAAAAATAAATTTTATATAGTACCAGGATTTCAAATAAAATGTACAAAATTCTTTTCTAAAATAGTACCAACACCAATACTTGCAAAATGCACATATCACATGCAGAAAAGAAAGGAAGGAAAATAAAATGAAGATATTAATGGGAACTAAGAATCCAGGGAAAATAGAAGGAGCTAAGCAAGCCTTCGAGAAATACTTTGATAATGTGGAAATCGAAGGTATTGCAGTAAGTTCTGATGTTGGAAACCAACCAGTAAATGAAGAGATTTTGCAAGGAGCCAAGAATAGAGTAAAAAATTTAAAAGAATATGCAAAACAAAATAATATAGATGTAGATTATTATATATCTTCAGAGGCTGGAATAACAAATCTTTTGGGAGAATGGATAGATTTTAATGCAGCAGTTGTAGAAAGTAAAGAAGGTCTGCAAAGTGTTGGAATGAGCCAAGGATTTCAGATACCAGAAAAATATATTAATGAAATATTAGAAACAGAACTTGGAAAAGTAATGGATGGAATTTTCAAAAAAGAAGGATTAAATAAAGGAAAAGGTGGAATAAGTTATCTTACACATGATGAAATATCAAGAATTGATTTAACAAGAAATGCATTTATAATGGCATTAATAGAACATATTAATGGAGATATGTGGAGGTAAAATGATGAAAGTTATAATAGAAGTTGGTTCAACTAATACAAAAATAGACTTATTTGATGGGAGCAAAATAAATCATTTAGGTACTGAGACAATTGAATTTAAGAAAAACTATAAAAAAGAAAATAAGTTATTTGAAAGTGATATTAGAAAATTAATTGATATAGTTTTAAAATATAAAAGTACATATTCAGATGTATATGTTTGTGGTACAAGCATCTTTAGAAACTTGGATAAAGTTCAAAAAGATGAATTTTTGACTTTATTTAACAAAGAAACAAATTGCAGTTTTAATATAATTTCTCAAGATGAAGAAAATAAGTTAACTGTTTTTGGTGCAGTAAGAAATGTAAATCAAAAAGTTGCTGTTATTATTGGTGGTGGAGGTTCTACCGAGATTGCAATTTATGATAATGGAATAAAGGAAATAGTAAATTCATCATTTGGAGTTGTAGATATTACAAATAATTTTCCAGATTTAGTAAATGATATTCCAACTAGTAAATTAGAGGATGTAAGAAAATTTGTTCGAGAAAGGTTAAATATTCCAATTGAAAAAGCTGATATATTAATTTTAGCAGGTGGTGGACATAAGTTATTTGCGTTAGAATCTGGGATAAATTATGAAAAAAATACATTATTTGAAGATGATTCTGAACCTATAATGATGAGTTTAGAAAGCAGAAAGCATGATACAGAAAGATATTATAAAGAAATATCATTGGACGAAATTAGAAGTAGAGCAGAAAATCCTAAATGGTGGGATGGTACAAGAGCAATGTGCGCAGTAGTACTAGAACTTGCAGAAACAATAGGTGCTAAATACATTGTACCAACAGACATTTCTATGGTTTATGGAATAATAGAAGAAATAAAATGATTAAATATATTTAAAATTAAAAGTACCCATCTTTTGGTGGGTACTTTTAATTTTATAAGTTTTATTGTATCAATCCAGTAACTAAAATACCCAAGTTTTCTCTATAAATTCCAGCAAATTGAGAAATAGGAATTGGATTTTCACCTAAACCAACTTCAATAGTAAATCCAGGTCTATTGTAGTATAAAATAAACCAATCTTTAAAACCAGCAAAACTTGAATTTGTAGGCACTTCTTCAGCAGTGTAACCAGAAATTTTAGCAAATTCATTAGCTATTTCTTGACTTCTAGGTGGTGTTTGGTCTTGATATTGATAATAAATAACTCTACCTTGAGTATGGTAAGTTATCATTAAACTAAAATTATGTCTTAATGTAAAGTTATATAAAGCAACAGACTCAGGAGCAGTAAGAGGACCATAACCAACAAAATCACGAGGAGCAGGTTTATTAAATCCTTGGGCATATTTTATTTCTTTTGCTTCAGCCCATCCTGCTGGGAACTGAAGATTGTTGTCAATTCCTTCGATATTAGCTTTCCAGCCACTTGGAAATGGAATATCTGGGAAACTGCTTGCAATTCGTTTTGCATTTGTATATGCCCAAGAATTTTCTGAAAAGAAACCAGTAACTAAATCAACACCATCAGGATTTACCATTGGAACAATATATAAAGATACATTGTTGAATAATTCACGAGCATTTACTCCCAAAATATTAAGATTATTTACATAGCTTTTTGAAATGTTTTCTAAAAATTTCATTAATAGTGGAGCTGTTATCCACTCATTAGCATGTGTTGCAGCACAGTATAAAACTTCTTTTTGACCATTTCCAAATCTAATTGCTCTAAGCGGTCTACCTAAAACACTAGTGCCAATACTTGAAACTTCTAAAAACGGATAAATTGTTTTTAAAGCATTAATATTTAGATTTAGAATTTGTGAAGTATAGCTAATATTTGTTTGTACGACATTTCCAAATGGAATAATAATTTCTTCTCCAATTGATAGATTATCAGCATCAATATCAGGATTTGCATAAATAATTGCATCAACAGTTGTAGAATAATCTTTAGCAATATTATATAAAGTATCTCCACTTTTTATAGTATATGTTGTATAACCATTTATGTATGGCATTAGTGCATTCCAAGTATTTGTTCCGACTATTCCATCTACTTGAAGACCAAATTGTCTTTGAAATCTTTGTACAGCTGAGAAGGTTTGATATCCAAAAATACCATCAATAGCACCATTATAAAAACCAAGTTTTAGTAATGTGCTTTGTAAGAGTTCCACCTCAGGACCTCTCGAATTTAATCTTAATGTATTCATATAAAAAATCCTTTCTAAATTTTTCAATTATCTTATAAAATATAATATTAAATGAAATTTAGGGACGTTCCTAAAATTTCATTTTTTTTAATGAAATTTCAGAAACGCCCCTAAACTAACAGGATTCATTTAATTTTATATAAACGGAATACACAAAGCTAAAGCAAAAGCTATAACAAAAATTGCTATAATAAATATATATTGTGTACGTTCTATTGCAGTTTCACAATTTTTGGGATTATTTGGATCATAATGAATTTTTATATTTTGCCCCAAATTTTTTGAAAAACCAGAAACACAAAAACCTATATATTCCTTATCATTTACAGTATATTTATATGTAATTTCATATTTTGTTTTTTGAACGTTTTTTCCATTTGAATTTCTTTCTGTATATTTGTCTCTTTTTACTTCTGTTACTGTTGCTTTTGCTGTACAAGATAACTTCATACTATTTATATATTTTTTTATATAAAAAATTGTAGCTCCTCCAAAAAGAACAAGAGGTGTAAGTATTATTATTGCTAGTTTTATTTTTTTACTACCAGTTAAAAAAATGAAAAGATACAAGAATACCAATATAGGTATGATTAAATTCTTTTTTATTTCTTTAGACTTCAATTCATTTAATTGCTTTTCAATTCTTTCTCTTTCTTCTTCACTAATACTTTTAAAAATTTCTTCTTTTCTTTCTTTGCTCATATATTTAAAAAATACTTCAATTTCATTTTCACTCATATTTTTAAAAAAATCTTCATTTTCACTCATATTTTTAAATTTCCTCTCTTTATAAATTTTAAAGTTAAATTTATTTTTGATTTTTTTCATAATATCACTCAAAATATCATTTGGCAATATCTTCTAAAATTTCATATACATAAATACCAATTTAACTATTGTCAATTTAAGAAAAATATTATACAATATCTTCGAGAATTTATATACTACATATGAGGTGAAAAAATGCTAATAGAATCAGAAATAAAAGAATTAGCTAGCAAAAAAGAATATACTAAAGTATTTAATTACTTTCATGATGAGTATACGGGTATGCTAAGAGACTTTTTAGAAAGGCATGAAGTAGAAGTAAAAGAAAAGGATTGTTTGATAGATTACATAGTAAAAACTAGAGTCTTTATGCCTAAATATAATTCATATACAATTTCAATTTCTAATGCAATGTATAATGAAGATTTATCAGAAGAAACCAAATATGAAATGTTAATGAGTAGTTATAAAGAAGTATTCAAAGCATTTAAAACATAAAAGAAAGAGTGAATAATAGTGGACAAAATAGAGAAATATTTAGCATATAATGGAAAAGTGAGTTTAATATGTGCAAATACTAAAAATTTAGTAGAAGAAATTAGAAAAATTCATGATTTAACTCCAACAACTACTGCTACAATGGGAAGATTTGCTACAGTGTGTGGTATGATGGGGCTAACAAGTATAAAAGAAAATGATGATAGTATAACTGTTCAATTAAAAGGTACAGGTCCTTGTGGTATTTTAGTTGCAGTTGTAAAACGTGAAAATAATATTTCAAAAATAAAAACATATATGCAAAATCCATTAGTAGAATTACCACTAAAACCAAATGGTAAAATTGATGTTGGCGGAGCAGTTGGTAATACAGGATACTTAAATGTTATAAAACAAAGTGATATTACAGATTCAGAATACAATGGTTTAGTACCATTAGTTTCAGGAGAAATTGCTGAAGATTTTACAGAATATTTTGCAACTTCTGAACAAAAACCAACAGTACTTGCTTTAGGCGTTTTAGTAAATAAAGATGGAGTTCAAGAATCAGGTGGATATATGATAAACCTTATGCCAGATGCCACAGAAGAAGAAATTTCTAAAATTGAAGAAGCTTTGAATAAAGCACCAAGCATAAGTGAGTTATTGTCTCAAGAGAAATCTTTGAATGAAATTGCTAAAATTGTTACAGGTGATGATAATATTAAACTATTAGAAGATGATTTAGAAATAAAATTTGACTGTGATTGTAGTAAACAAAAAATAGAAAAAGGATTAATTTCAATAGGAAAAGAAGATCTAAATGAGATAATAGAAGAAGATGGAAAAGCTGAAATTGTTTGCCAATTTTGTAATAAGAAATATGATTTCAGTAAAGAAGAATTAGAAGAGATACTTAAGAAAATATAATATTTTTATGAAAAGGTGAGAAACTAAAGATGAAGAAATTTGAAAATGTAGCTATGTATGAGGGAAATCCTAAGTGGGAAAATGCTATTTCTAGAAATGAAAAATTGTATGATCCAGTATATGGTGATGCACCAATGAGAACAGAATTTGATAGGGATTATACAAGAATAATAAATTGCAATGCATATAGAAGATTAAAACATAAAACTCAAGTATTTTTTGCACCAAAAAATGATCATATATGTACAAGAATTGAACATGTGAACTTAGTAGATTCAATAAGCAATACAATAGCCAATTTCTTAGGACTAAATTCAGAACTAACAAGTGCAATAGCTGTTACTCATGATATAGGACATAGTCCTTTTGGACATCAAGGAGAGAGTATATTATCAGAAATAGCTCAAAGAGAATATGGTGATAAATTTTGGCATGGTGGTAATGGACTTCATTTAGTAGACGATTTGGAACTATTAAGTGATCTTGCAGGAATAAAAAGAAATTTGAACTTAACATATGCAGTAAGAGATGGAATACCAGGTCATTGTGGAAATCCAAATCCAAATGGTCAAAAACCAAGAGAAGAATTTATAGATTTAAAGGAATTTACTTTTTCAAATAAATTTGCACCATATACTTGGGAAGCATGTGTTGTAAAAATAGCTGATAATATCTCTTATTTAGGTAGAGATTTAGAAGATGCAAAAGAAATGAAAATTATAACTGATAGAGATATAAACAATATAGATAAATCAATAGAAAATATTAGAGTTAATAATTCTAGTATTATAGGGTATTTAATTGGAGATTTGTGCAATAATAGTACTGTTGCTGAAGGACTAAGATTTTCAGAAGAAGCTTATAATACAATGGAAAAAATAAAAAAATTTAATAATGAAAAAATCTATCAAAATGAGAAAATTCAACCTACAAAAAGATATTTTAAAGTTGTTATGAATGAAATATTTTATGCTTTAAAAAATGCTTATAATGGGACTGCAACAGTAAAAAATATTAGGAAAATGAAAAGATACTATCCATATCTTTCAGAAGAATTTTCAAATTGGTTAGAAGTTTATTCAAATTCAATAGATAGAGACAATAATAATCTATGTAATAAAATAATATATGATTTGAATGATATAAATAATTATTCAAGAGCAATAATAGATTATATGTCAGGAATGACAGACCAATATATTGTTAGAATTTATAATGAGATTGTAAGCTTTTAAAAGGAGGAATAGATATGACATATAAATATAGACCAGTTGGAGTATGTTCTAGAGAAATTACAATTGAAGTAGAAGGAGATATAATACAATCTGTAATGTTTTTTGGAGGATGTTCAGGAAATACTCAAGGAGTTGGGGCATTAATTTCAGGAATGAAAATTGATGAAGCAATTAAAAGACTAAAAGGAATTGATTGTGCAGGAAAAGGAACATCTTGCCCAGATCAGCTATCAAAAGCATTAGAAGAAATAAAAGAAAAAACAGCATAATAAAGTTTTCATATTAATTATTATTAAAAAGTTTAAATGTAATAACAAAAAATGATGTAAAGGAAAATGCCTATAATAGTTAGGGCATTTTCTTTTGTTTTTGTAACCTTTTTATTAATTTTATAGAATATATAAATGTAAATACTTAGTTAGGGTGGTAATATGATTGAAGAAAAAAAGATTGAAAAATATTTTTCTAAAAATGAATTAAATATGCAATATATGATAGATGATTATTATAACTATATAAGAACAATTATTAAAAATTTTAAAAGTATAAATATAGAAGATGAAGAGGAAATTGTAGCTGATGTATTTTTTATAATATGGAAAAATAAAGAAATACTGGATAGGAAGTTAAAATTAAGTCCATATATTGCAGGAATTACTAAAAATATAATATATAAAAAATATAAAGAAACTAGAATAAATACTGTTTATGAAGAAATGGAAGAAAATATTGAAAGTAATTTTAATGTTGAAAAATTATTAGAAGAAAAAGAATTAAATGATTGTATAATAAAAAAATTGAAATCAATAGGTGAAAATGAATACTTAGTATTTACAAAATTTTATTATCAAGATAAAAAAATTAAAGATATATCTAATGAGCTCGGATTATCTATAAGTAATACTAAAACAATTTTACATAGGACAAGGAAAAAAGTAAAAGAATTTTTGAAGATGGGAGGACTTTATTAAAATGGGAAAACAAGATATTTATGATAATTTAGCAGAAAATATTGGAATTGAAAATTTTAAAAGAATTGATAAGAAAAAACAGAACAGAAAAGATTTCTTTCAAAAGATATTAACTGTTATAATATGTATAGTATCCATTACAGGAATGGTATGTGCAAAAGATATATCTATCAAAATATATGATAATGTTTATGGTGGTGGAAATGGTTATGGAAAGGCGATGAGTGAAGGATATATAGAAAAAGTAGAAATGGATGATAATATATCAAATTCTATAATTGAAAATGAAGAAACTGGAGAGATAATAGAAGATTTAGAAACTAAAATTAAAGTTGAAGAGTTTATAATGGATGATTTTTCTTTAAGTGCAACATTTGATATTACATTGTCTGATAAAATAAAAGATGCTGTAAAAATAGAAGATATTTGGAATGTTTCTTTTCCAGATTTAGTAGTATATGATGAAAATTATAATGTTTTACGTAGCGATACTCCTAGTGCATATAATGAGTTTTGTAAGGAAAAAAATATAGAACCAAATGAAGAAGAAAAATGGTTTGGTAGCGGTGAAAATGGACCACTAATAGAAAGTAAAGATGGAAATCATTTAAAAGTAATGTTTAATATTTATATAGGTGGTGCTTATTACCCAAAAAGTAAAAAAATTAATTTTGAATTAACTGAAATAGCAATTTCAAATAAAGTAGAAACAATGCAAGGAAATGAACAGCTTTCATTAAAAGGAGATTGGAAGTTTTCTGTTGATGTACCAGAAAAAATGTATAATAGATCTAGCATTCTTTATATTCAAAAATCTACAAGTAATAAAGATTTTAATGTAACAAAAGCTACGGTATATGATACTGGTATGGATATATCAATGAAATTCCAAGCTGATAAATATCCAGAAAGACCATCAACTCCTGAAATAGATTTTTGGAATTCTCTTCCAAAAGATGATGAATTAAAATCTATTGATATTTTGAACTATATACAAAAAGATTTTAGAAAAACACCTGAATATAAGGAATATATGGAAAAATCTTCTAAGATTTGGGAATTTGAAAAGTATTTAGTGAATGAAAATGGTGAAAAATTTGAAATGACAGTAGGAAATAGAGAAAATGGTGGCGGATATATAGATGAAAATGGAATATACGATTTTAATGCTATGTTTGATTTAACTAAATATGATATGACAGATAAAATAACTCTTCATGTTAATTATCATGGAAGAGAAGCAGATATTATTTTAGAGAAGGCTGAGGTGAAATAATATGAAAAAAATACTTATTTCATTTATGATTATATTACTAATTTTTTCAAGTCAAGTTTTTGCAGTAGAAGATTGGAAAAAAGAGAATAAAAAAAGGGAAGAGGCATTTGAAAAAGCTCTAGTAGAATTATTGGAAAAATATAAAGATGAGAGTATACCAGAAGATGAAAGAATATTAGATTATAGATACTTAGGATTTGGAACTAGTAGTGTAGAAGAGGAAGAGTTAGTAAAAGTTCATATTGGTTTTATTGTTACACCTTATTCTAGTGAAAATACCCAATGGGATGATAGCAATAATATTTGTTTTGCTGAATTTTCAAAAGTAGATGGAGAATACAAACTGGAATGGATTTCTTTAGTACCAAGAAATTATGATAAATTTTTAGAAAAATTTGAAGAATATCAAAAAAATATACCAGATAATGTTGAAACAGAAATTGTTCAAGGAGAAAAAAATGAAGATTTAAAATCTGGAAAAATTCAAGAGATGAGTAGTATAATTTTTATTTTAAGTAGTATAGTTTTAATATTAGTAATTTTAAGTATAATTATAAAATTATTAAAAAAAAGGGGAATTTTTAAAGCAAAATAGTTATATATAAAAAGAGTAATTGACTTATTTATCAATTACTCTTTTAATTTATCTGAAATCATTCCAAATTGTTCTAAAGTAAGTTGTTCTGCACGAACTCTAAGATCTAATTCCAATTCTGTTAATATTTTTTCTAAGTTTTCTTTAGACCCAATTCCTGAATTAGATAATGAATTTATTAATGTTTTTCTTTTTTGCATAAAAGCACATTTTATAACTTTAAAAAATAATTCTTCGTCTAAAACTTTAATTTTTGGTTCACTTAGAATATCTAATTTTATTACAGAAGAATCAACTTTAGGGCTTGGTATAAATGATTCTTTAGGTACGTCAATAACTGTTTTTGGATTAGTATAATAGTTTATACTATATGTTATGGAACCAGTGTTCTTAGAACCAGGAGCTTCTGTTAATCTTTCAGCAACTTCTTTTTGTACCATAACAGTAATGCTTGTTAAATTTAATTTATCTTCTAATAATTTCATAATGATTGGTGTTGTAATATAATATGGTAAGTTTGCAACGACTTTTACATTTTCAAATTCAGAGTTTTTTGAAATTAATTCTTTTAAATCAACTTTTAAAACATCATCATTTATTAGTTCAAAGTTTGTATATAGACTAAATCTATCATTTAATATTTTTAACATATGTGTATCTAATTCTATACAAATAACTTTTCCTGCACTTTCTAGTAGATAGGACGTAAGAGTGCCAAGACCAGGTCCAATTTCAATTACAAGATCTTTTTTTGATACTTCAGCATTTTGAACAATTCCACTTACTACATTTTCATCAATTAGGAAATTTTGACCATAATTTTTATTTGCAGTTATATTATATTTATTCATTAAAAATTTGGTTTCTTGAAATAAGTTCATATAAAAAATCCTTTTCTATTAATAATCTATTACTAATTCTACTATAAAATCGCTTAAATTTCAATATGAATCCAAAATACGTGCATGTAGTTTGCATAAGAATAAAATCACGCACGCATTTTGTATAACTTTTCATATTTGTACAAATGTATGCTTTTGTAATTTCTATTGAATAAAAAAATATAATTTTCTTTTGTGTAAGAAATTAATTGTTTTGTGAAAAAATTGCATGAACATGCTATAGAATAATTGACCAAAACATGACTTATTTTAAGGGATAGAACCTTGCAAACAGGTCAAAACGCTGAAAAGTGGTGATAAAATAAAGAGAGTTACTGATGAAAAAAGTAACTCTCTAAATACTAATTTTGTTTATTTGTAATTTCTTCTAAGTCTAATAGTTCTTGCCATCTAGAATCAACTTCTTTTTGGAATTCTTCAATCATCCATTCATTTCCTGGTTTAAACATATGTTTAAATCTTTTTTGTGGTTTTAAGAATTCTTCTATAGGAAGTTTCTTTGCTGGTTTATATGTTATTTTATAAACTCCATCAACAACTTCATATAATGGCCAATAGCAAGTATCAACAGCAAGTTTGTTTATTTGCATTAAATCTTCTGTATTATATCCCCATCCTCTTGGGCATGGTGCAAGAACATTTAAGAAACAAGCACCTTCTGTATAAATAGCTTTTTCAGATTTTTCATATAAATCTTTGTAATTAGCAAGTGCAATTGTTTGAGCAACATATGGTAAGTGATGTCCAACCATTATTTTTGCTAAATCTTTACGAGGTTGCATTTTTCCAGGAACAACAGATCCTGCTGGTGTAGTTGTTGTATCTGCAAATTTTGGTGTTGCAGATGAACGTTGAATACCAGTGTTCATGTAAGCACCATTATCATAACAAACATAAACCATGTCATGACCTCTTTCCATAGCACCTGATAAACTTTGAAGACCGATATCGTAAGTTCCTCCGTCTCCACCAAATGCAATGAATTTTGTGTTTTTATCTTCTGGTAATTTTCCTTGACGTTTCATTGCTTTATAAGCAGCTTCAGCTCCACTTAAAGTAGCACCAGCACATTCAAATGCTGTATGGATAAATGAGTCTGTCCAAGATGTATAAGGATAAATGAAAGTTGAAACTTCCATACATCCAGTAGCTCCTGCAATAACAGCATGATCTTCTGGTTTAAGAGCTCTTAAAATCATTCTAGCTACTGGTGGTGCACCACAACCAGCACACATTCTATGACCTGATGTGAATCTTGAAGGCTTATTAGCGATTACTTCTTTATGATTATATGGCATATTAATCCATCCTTTCTAATTGTTTTACAATTTTTTATTTATTTTGTTCTTAATCCTAAATATCTGTAAGGATTTTCAACTTTAATTTTTGCTCCATCAACTTGTTTTTCTTGTTCAAAAGCAATAACTTCTAAATCTTTATATACACTCTTAATATCTGAAACTGTTGTATCTCTACCACCAATTCCATATACATAATTTACTGTTGGCACATTAATGTTATTTATAAACATTCCAGAAGTAACATCTTCATATAAAGCTCCACCAGTAGCGTTTAGAGAATCTGCTTTATCTAAAACTGCGACAGCTTTTGCGTTTTTTAAGCTTTCTGCAATTTCTTCAGCAGGGAAAGGTCTAAACATTCTAATTTTTAATAATCCTGCTCTTATACCTTGTGCTCTTAATTCATCAACTGCAGCTTTTGTTGTTCCTGCTGTTGAATTCATACAAACGATAACCATTTCAGCATCATCTAATTTATATTTTTCAAAGAATTCATATTTTCTTCCAGAAATTTTTTCGAATTCTTCAGAAACATCTTTAATTACTTTTTTTGCATTTTTCATAGCTATGGCTTGTTGTGTTTTATGTTCAAATAAATATGCTTGTAAATCTAAAGGACCAACTGCAATAGGTTCTTTATCATTTAATAAATAATGTTCTGGTTTATAAGTACCTACAAATTTTTTTACTATATCATCTTCTAATAATTCAATATTTTCAATTGAATGAGATGTTATAAATCCATCTTGACATACCATTAATGGAAGTTGAACATCTTTATGCTCAGCAATTCTGTGAGCCATAAGTAAGTTATCATATGCTTCTTGATTGTTTTCTGAGAAAAGCATAATCCAACCTGCATCTCTAACACCCATAGCATCTGAGTGATCATTGTGTATATTTAAAGGTCCTGAAACAGCTCTATTAACTAATGACATAACAATAGGTAATCTTAAACTAGAAGCAATATAAATCATTTCCCACATTAAAGATAAACCATTTGCTGAAGTAGCAGTCATAGCTCTTCCTCCAGCTGATTGTGCACCAATACAAGCACTCATCGCACTATGTTCACTTTCAACAGCAACAAATTCTGTATCAACTTGACCATTGCTTACAAAACTTGAAAAGTATTGTGGTATTTCTGTTGAAGGTGTGATTGGAAATGCAGCAACAACATCAGGATTTATTTGTTTCATAGCTATAGCAGCAGCTTCATTACCACTTAATCTTTCTCTAATTCCCATAATTTCTCTCCTTTTATTTTTATTGATTTTATTCCATTTCGATAGCTTTGAAAGGACAAACCTTAGCACAAACGCCACATCCCTTACAAGCATCGTAATCAAAATCTTCTCTTTTTCCTTCTTTATTTACTGGAATTGCATCATCTGGGCAAACAGGGAAACAAAGTCCACATTGTTTGCAAAGTTCTGGAATAAATCTAGGAGTTGTAGAACGCCAATCTCCAGTTTTAAACTCTTTTGCATTACCAGCTGTATAAATATTTCCACCTATTGTAAGATCTTCCATAGGTGTTTTTGGATTTAATTTATTTTCTGTCATAATAACTCCCTTCTAAACTTTAGTTACTTCTTTTAAAGCCATTTCTAAAGCTTTCATATTTCCATCAATAACTTCAGGTTTTTTTGCAAATTTATGTTTGAAAGAACCAATCATATCTTCTAAAAATGCTTCGTCAGACATTATATTGCTAACTTTAACAACTGCTGCAAGCATAGGGGTGTTAGGAAAATATTTTCCTAAAGTTTCCATAGAAACTTTTCTAGCATCTATTTTGTAGATATCTCCTTCATAACCTTTTAGAGAATTTCTTAATTCATCTCCATTTTTTGTAGAATTAATAATTATTGCACCATCTTTTTTTAGACCAGCTGTAACATCAACACAGTCTAAAAGAGAGTCGTCAACAACAACGACATAATCAGGCTCATAAATATTTGAGTGAACAGTGATTGGCTCATCACTTATTCTATTATAAGCAGTGATAGGAGCCCCCATTCTTTCTGGACCATATTCAGGAAAGCCTTGAATATATTTTCCAGTATTGAATGCTGCATCTGCAAGAAGAAGTGAAGCTGTTTTTGCACCTTGACCACCTCTACCATGCCATCTGATTTCAATTAAATTACTCATTGTAACCTCCTATTTAGAATATTTTATGTTATAACAAAAGATCGTTGTCTATGGTGTATATTTTTATTCATTATTTCATGTACAGTATATATTTTTTACTAAGGAAAGTCAATATAGAAGGCAATTCTTATTTTTTATTACAAACTTATTACAAAAAACTAACAAGATTCATTGACTTTTGACGAAAAAAAATATAATATATATATGTTTTAAATGATAATATATGATAATCGCATAATATACATTTTGCTTGTTGTAACAAATTTAACTACGGAATACAGGCAAAGCGAAGTTAAGGAGGAAATTTAATGGGAGAAGTTATCGTTATTACATCAGGAAAAGGTGGAGTTGGTAAAACAACAACAACTGCAAATCTTGGTTCTGCATTGGCTCTTGCAGGAAAAAAGGTTGCGTTAGTTGATACAGATATCGGTTTAAGAAATTTAGATGTTGTTTTAGGACTTGAAAATAGAATAGTATATGATTTAGTTGATGTTATAGAAGAAAAATGTAGATTAAGACAAGCTTTAATAAAAGACAAAAGATTTAAAGAACTTTTCTTGCTTCCAGCAGCACAAACAAAAGATAAAACAGCCATAAATGAACAACAAATGAAAGATTTAGTAGCTAAATTAAAAGAAGAATTTGATTACATAATTGTAGATTGTCCAGCAGGAATTGAACAAGGTTTCAAAAATGCTATTGCTGGGGCTGATAGAGCTTTAGTTGTTACAACAGCTGAAATTTCATCAATTAGAGATGCTGATAGAATTATAGGATTATTAGAAGCTTCTGAAATTAAAAACCCTGAACTAATTGTTAATAGATTAAGACCAAGTATGGTTAGAAGAGGGGAAATGATGGATGTTAATGATATTGTTGATTTATTAGCAATAGATTTAATAGGTGTTGTACCAGATGATGAAAACATTATTACTCAAACTAATAAAGGAGAACCAGTTATTTCTAATAAAAAAGCACCTTCTGGAAAAGCTTATTTAGAAATTTCAAGAAGAATATTAGGAGAGAACATCGAAGTTACAGTACCTGGAAAAGAGACAGGCTTTTTTGCTAGATTAAAAAGTCTTTTTGGAAGAGGATAAAATAAGATAAAAGTTGGAGGTAAGAATTAATAATGTTTGAAAATATAGGACATTTTTTCAAAAAAATAGTAAAAACAGAGCCACAAAAAGAATTAGGCTCAAAAGATGCTGCAAAAGAAAGATTACATTTAGTTCTTATGCAAGATAGAGCAAATGTATCAGCAGATTTTTTGGAACTTATGAAACAAGAAATAATTGATGTTATAAAAAAATATATTGTGGTTGATGAAGATTCAATTGATGTAAGACTTACAAATCAATCAAATGATGATGGTACAAATGGTGCACCTTCATTATATGCTAATATACCAATTGTAAATATAAAAAATGATATGATGGCTGAGAAGATTAAAGATTTTGAGGGAGTAGATTTCAATAAAGAAATGGGAATCCCAACATATAATGAAACTCCAAATAATAGTGAAGAAAATAAAGAAGATAACAAAGAAGAGAATAAAGAAGAAAATGAAAAAATTCCAGATGTAATAGAACTTCCTGAAAGTAATGAATATAAAGAAACAGCAGAAAATAAAGAAAATGATATAAAAGTAAATGAGAATAATACAGAAATAGAAGAACAAGAAGAGGTTAAAGAAGTTTTTGTTGAAGTTGATGATGCAGAAGATGATGAAAACGATGACGATGATGTTACTTTTGATGATTTATTAAAAGCTGCTGAAGAAGCTGATAAAAAAGAAGAAGCTAATACAAAAGAAAATTCTACTACAAAAGAGGGAAATAAAAATGTAGAAGAGACAAAAAAAGCAGCTACTAAAGATAAACGTAAGAAAAAGAAATAGGAGTATATAAATGGGAAAAAAATTACTTAAAAATACAGAATGGACAATTCTTATTGTAAGTGTAATTTTAGCAGTTATAGGTTTAGTTGCATTATTTTCGGCTACTCAAAGTACAGAATATGCAGAATTTAGAAGACAAGTCCAATGGATTTTGATAAGTATACCTTTTTTAATTTTAGCATCTATTATTGATTATAATGTAATTGTTAGGTTTTCAACTCTTGCATATATAGTTATTATAGGTCTTCTTATAGGAGTATTATTTACAGAGCCTATAAGCGGTGCAAGTAGCTGGTTTAAGCTTGGAGAATCACTTTCATTTCAACCATCTGAGCTTGGAAAAATTGTAATAATATTATTTTTAGCTTTTCTAATAAATAAAATGCAAATAAAGGGAAGAAAAGAAATTAATAAAATTTGGAAGTTAGCAATTGTTTTAATTTTTGCTGCAATTCCAGTAGCTTTAATAGTAAAAGAACCAGATAATGGAACTGCACTTGCTTATATATCTGCAATTTTATTCATGATTTTTGCATCAGGAATAGATAAAAAATATATAATTTTAGCAGTTGTTTTAATAGCAGTTACAGCACCAGTTATATATGCAAATTTACCAGAACATGCTTTAAAGAGAATTGAAGTTTTTTTAAATCCAGGTATAGATCCTAGAGGTGCAGGATATAACATTTTACAGTCAAAACTTGCAATAGGAGCTGGAGAGATTTTTGGAATGGGATTGTTTAAAGGAAATCAAACACAGCTTGGCTTTTTACATCCCAAAACAACAGACTTTATATTTTCTGCAATAGGGGAAGAAATGGGATTTATTGCCACTGGAAGTATAACTATTTTATATATTATTTTGGTAACAAAAGCTATCTATGTAGCTAAAACTGCTAAAGATAATATCGGGTCATATATAGCAATAGGAATTGCTGGAATTTTCTTTTTTCATATGACTGAAAATATAGGTATGACAATAGGTTTATTACCAATTACAGGTATTCCATTACCGTTTGTAAGCTATGGTGGTAGTTCATTAGTAACAAATTTTATTTGTATAGGATTGTTACTTAATATTAGTAGTAGAAGACAAAAAGCAATATTTGTAGAATAAATTAGAACGGAACTGAGATTTTATTTAAGATCTTTATTCCGTTTTTTATGTAATAATAGGTAGGTATAGTAAAATGTTTTTAAAACCACTAAAAATAGGAAATGTAGAGCTAGAAAATAATATAATATTAGCACCAATGGCTGGTGTTACTGATTTACCATTTAGAAAGATTTGTAAGAAATATGGTAATCCAGGATTAGTTTGTAATGAAATGGTTAGTAGTAAAGCAATATGTTATCAAGATGAGAAAACTTTAAAAATGATTTCATCAAATGATGAAAAAAGACCAATTTCAATGCAGATTTTTGGAAGTGACCCAGAATCAATGGGAAAGGCTGCAAAATTTGTATCAGAATATTGTGATATTTTGGATGTAAATATGGGATGTCCAGCACCAAAAGTTGTAAAAAATGGCGATGGTAGCAAATTATTATTAAACTTAGACTTAGTAAGAAGAATTGTAAGAGAAGTAAGCTCAAATACTACAAAACCATTAACTGTAAAAATAAGAAAAGGATGGGATGATAAACATATAGTTGCAGTCGAAGTAGCCAAAATAATTGAAGAAGAGGGAGCAGATGCTATAATTGTTCATGGAAGAACAAGAGAAGAATTTTATTCTGGAGTTGCTGATTGGGAAGTTATAAAAGAAGTAAAAAATTCAGTAAAAATTCCAGTAATTGGTAATGGAGATATAAAATCACCAGAAGATGCACTTAAAATGTTTGAAACGACAGGTGTTGATGGAATTATGATAGGAAGAGCATCACTTGGAAATCCATGGATTTTTAAAGATATCGAATATTATCTAAGAAATGGAAAAAAAATGCCTCAGATTTCATCCTCAGAAAAATATGAGGTAATTTTAGAACACTTTGATCTATTACTTAAAGAAAAAGGTGAATATACAGCAACACGTGAAATAAGAAAACATATTTCTTGGTATGTTAAAGGAATGGAAAATGCAACAGCAATAAGAAATAAAATAAATTCTGTCGAATCAGAAGAAGAATTTAAAAAGATTCTTAAAGAATATTTCTAAAAATTGAATAATATATTTGAAACGAATAGATTTATCTATTCGTTTTTGTATTTCCTATAAATAAGGAGGCAATGTATGAAAAATAAAAAATTTTTGATTATTTTTGTTTTTATTTGTAGTATTGTTTTTTGCTTTTTTTATTATAATTTTTTTAAATCTGGTAATAATATCAATAGAAGTCAAGAACAAATTGTTGAAGATATTTTGAAAGAATTTAATAATTATGAAGCAAATATTGAAGTAACAGTAAAAAGCAATAAAAATGAAAATAAGTATGAGATGAATCAAATTATAAAAGGAAATTATAGTAAGCAAGAAATAATTAATCCAGATAATATAAAGAATCTAACTATTGAATTAGAAGAAAATAAATTAAAAATATTAAATTCAAAGTTAAATATGGAAAAAGTATATGAAAATTATGAGTGCATATTAAATAATTCATTATTTTTAAATACATTTAGTAATGAGTTTTTTAATAATAATTCTAAAATTTATGAAGAAGATGAAAAAATAGTTATAGAAATCAAACTCCCCAATAATTCAAATACATATATAAAGTACAAATATTTATACTTAGATGCTGAAAGTTATGAACCTGAAAAATTAGTAATTAAAGATATTACCCAAAATCCATATATAAGCATAATATATAAAGATATAGAAATTAAATAATTTTTATATTATTATATAATTTTTCAACAATTCTATTCTATATGCAATTTTAATAGGAGTGAATAATATGGTAATAAAAAGAGGAGATATGTTTTATGCGGATTTAAGTCCAGTTGTTGGTTCTGAGCAGGGAGGAGTTAGACCAGTTTTAATTATACAGAATGATACTGGAAATAAATATAGCCCAACAGTTATAGCTGCTGCAATTACATCACAAACAGGAAAAAATAAATTGCCAACGCACATAGAGATAGGATCAGATGATAATGGGTTGAAATCAGATTCTGTTGTTTTGGCAGAACAAATTCGTACAATTGATAAAAGTAGACTTAAAGAGAAAATAGGTCATATAGATGATAATTCTGTTATGAGTAAGGTAAATAATGCAATAGGTATTAGCTTCGGTTTGGAAAATTAAAATAAAAAGGACGTTTTTGAAGGTATTATTCATTTACGTCCTTTTGTATAATTAAAGATTATATAAATCAATATTTTAAGTACAAATATATTCTTTTAAAGCTTCAAATTTTTTTTCTCCTATTCCATTAACATTTTTTAAATCTTCTATTTTTTTAAAATTTCCATTTTCTTTTCTATAATTAAAAATTTTTTCTGCAAGAGATACTCCTACTCCAGGGAGATTTTGTAATTCACTTACATCAGCTTTATTTATATTGACTTTTGAACTCTTTGGAGATTCTTGAGCAGAATAATCTATAATATCATTATCATTAATATTTGGAATGTATATTTTTTCTCCATCTTCAATTATAAGTGCAAGATTAATATTTTTAATATTAGCTAAATTAGTTAATCCACCAGCAGAAGCTATTGCATCTTCAACTCTTGAATCTTCATCTAGTTCAAAAACTCCTGGGGTATTTACTTCTCCAGCAATATAAACTTTTATTTTGTTATTTTCATCTAATTCTATTTTATTTTCAGTAGAATTTTCAACTATTGATTCAAGACTATTAATTTCACTATAGCTATTTTTTGATATAAAAAAATTATAAATAATAATTATGATAAATGTTATTATAAGTGCTAATTTTATAAATAAATTTTTAAAAGATTCTATAAATATCACTCCTTTCTAAGTAAGAACAAAAGAGCCACTTTTAAAGTTCTCAAATATTTTAACATATTTAAGTGGGGCATTTTTGTTCGTGTGCCAAATTTTACTTTGTAAAATTTGTGTACAAATATTGGTAAAGCCTTTATATAATAGGAAGTACAGAGCACTTGCCTATTATATAAAAAAGATAAAATATTAATATTGAAATTTGTCGTATTTTGATATATTATAAATGGAATACATAAGATATGAATTAGTGAGGAATTTTATGGAAATTAAGAAGAAAATATTTTTGCTGCTGATGTTAATAATTATCAGTATACAAACTATTTCTTTTGCTGATGAAGTTTCAATCACCTCTAAATCTGCAATTTTAGTAGAAGTTAGTACTGGTAGAATTTTATATGAAAAAAGATCTACTGAGAAAATGTGGCCAGCATCTACAACCAAAATAATGACTGCAATTTTAGTTATAGAAAATTGTAATTTAGCTGATATGGTTACTGTAACAGAAAGTGCAATTGCAGGTATTCCTAGTGGATATGTTACTTGTGACTTACAAATTGGGGAAGAAATATCAGTAAAAGATTTATTAAATGCTCTAATGATAAAATCAGCAAATGATGCAGCATATGTGCTTGCAGAATATGTTGCTGGAAGTGTAGATAGTTTTTCAGATATGATGAATCAAAAAGCAAAAGAGCTAGGATGTACAGGAACACATTTTGTAAATCCAAATGGAGTTCATAATGAAAGACATTATTCAACTGCTTATGATTTATATTTAATTGCTACATATGCTATGAAAAATGAAACTTTTAGAAGCTTAGTTATGCAGACAGAATATACTTTACCTGCTACAAATAAATATCCAAATGAAGATAGAAGTTTAAAAACAACAAATGCTTTAATAAATCCAGAAAGTGAGCATTATTATAAAAATGCAATTGGAATAAAAACAGGATATACATTACAAGCAGGAAACTGTTTAGTATCTGAAGCATCAAGAGATGGATTAGAATTTATAGCTGTTGTTTTAAATGGCGATAGATTTTCAGATTCAATAAAATTATTAGATTATGCTTATGATAATTTCACATTAACAAAAGTAAAAGAAAAAAACACAGTAGTAGATACAATTGAAATAGAAAATGCAACTAAAGAAACGAAAATGTTAGATTTACTTATAGATAATAGTATTACAGTAATAAATAATAAAAGTATAGATATGAATCAAATTATTCCTGAAATAAAACTTAGAGAAGAGATAGTAGCACCAATTAAAAGTGGGGAAGAGATAGGTACTATAAAATATAAAGTTGATGATATTGAATATAGTGCTAAACTTCTAGCAGCATCAGATGTAGAAGAAAAAACTTATTATGAAACAATTTTAATAATAGGTGGGGTGTTATTAGTATTTGCAGTATTATTACTTGCTAGTAAAAGTAAGAGAAGAAAGAAAAAGAGAAGATAAATTGGAATATATTATAAGAGCTTGCAAGAAAATTTGCAAGCTCTTTTTAAAATATTTCTGATATAATTTCTTTAGTTTCTTTTTTATCGTGTAAGAAGAACCAAAGATTATTACATTTTTTAGATTCTCCAGGAAGTTGTCTACTTACAATTGAGTTAATATCAAATTCAGAAGCTACTGGAATATAAGGTATACAATCATCTTTTGTTAAATTTGTTTCTATATTATCAAAAACAGTATTAATGATTTTTTTTGCATTTTTCGCATTTTTTAATGTTAATGCTTGTTTTAAAGTTTCTTGCATAAATTCACGTTGTGTTTTCATTCTACCATAATCATTATCACCATATTCAGAAGGATATGAAGAACCATCATTATTATGTCTAAATCTTAGTAATTGTTCTGCTTTTTCACCATCTATTTTTTGCATACCTTTTGAAAGGTGTATGTGTAAATCTTGTGTTGGGTCATCATAATCCATATCAATTGGAACATCGAAATCAACACTACCAAGAATATCAACGATTTTTATTAAACTACTAGTTTTTACAACAACATAGTAATCAATTTCAAGATCAGTTATTTTTTCAACTGCATCAACTGTTTTTTGAACATTTTTGGCATATAAAGAATTTATTTTGTCAGAGCCTTTTGCAGTGTTTTGATTTTTACCGATAAAAGTATCTCTAGGAATAGAAAGCATTGATGCAGATTGATTTTGTGGATTATATGAGCATAGAATTATTGTATCAGTTAATTTTGTATCAATATCTTCGCTAACGCCCAATACTAAAACATTAATTTTTTCTAAATTAGCCAAATCTTCCACAGATTGTCCAAGAAGTGTGCATAACACACCTTTTACTCCGCCACCATTTGCTTCTACTTTTTTATAGAAAAGAAATCCTATAATAATTGTAATTATAATTATTAAAAGTAGAAGATTTCTAATAAATCTTAAAATAGGATGTTTTTTACGTTTCTTTTCTTTTTTCATATTTTGTTTTTTTGGTTTTCTTGTTTTTTCTTCTTTTGGAATTTCTTCTTTTTTTACTTTTTTATTTTTTTTATTAATACTACTATTGATTCGATTCAATATGTCACTTCCTTTTTATTATATAAAAAAGCGGACAATAAGAAATGTCCGCCTTATTTTTATTAAATTTATTTTATTAAGAAGTTAATAATTATGTTATTATTATACATTTTACTTCCTAATGATGAATCCTCGATTGCTCCAATAACTCCCCATGTACTAATTAATGGTGAAGCTAGTGAAAATACTGCAAGGATTAAGTAAATAGTGAAAAAGCCTTTTACTATACCAAATATTAATCCACCAGATTTATTAAACATTTTTATAAATGGTAGATTTGCAAGTAGTTCTGCAGCAAATCTGATGAATAACAAGAAAAATCTTGATATCATAAATAATAAAAGCATTGTACCAACTCTTATCATAAGTTGTGCCAAATTTATTGAAACATAGCCAATTGGGTCAATTTCACTTTTCTTTAATGCTTCTGAAACAAATGATTCAATTAAGGCGTACACACCATCTGAAATGGAATTTGAATTTTGAATCATTTCTCCATTATCATTTAATATTGTGCCAGATAAACTAGTTTTTATACTATTTGCTAATTTTTCATCTAATTGTGTGTTATTAATTATTGATGCAGATACAGGTTTGTAAAGTAGAAATACTATTATTAATGAAATAATAAAAGTTAAAACTTTAAATATAGCTGCAACAAGACCTCTCCTATAGCCCCAATAAGCTGTTGAAACAAGCATTGAGATAATAACTAAATCTACTAATATTCCTCCAAATGCAATCCAATTTATTGCTCCCATTTTTTCCTCCTATAAGCTTATAATTTCTATTTTATTTTTATATACAATTCCAGCAATACTATTTCCTAAAACTATATTACTAATTTGCTTAGAAGATGTATAGTTTTTCAGCAACCATCCATTTGAATTAATTATTTGAACTTCATCACCTAAATTTATAGCCATAACATTTCCAGAAACAAGTAAAGACTTTGGTAAATCGCTATTTAAAATATAAAGATTTTCTGAAGTATTATTTGTACTTTTCATTGCAATTTCATATTCGTAAGAAAATAAACCAGAAGATTGTTTATCAATTATTGCTATGGCATCTTTAAGATTTATATCAATAAATAAATCATTATTTGTTATGTCATAAACTCTTTCATTTGAATCTGGTGTTACTCTTTGAATATAACTATTAAACATACAAATTGCAGAAGTTTTATCTTTATAATCTATACCAGTTATTATTTCATTGTTTTCAGACTCATAAGTATACACAATAGACTGTTTTGGGTCTGTTTGTGCAAGTTCTACAGAAACTATTTTTACATATGATTTAATTATTGTTCCTGAATAGTCAACTTCTCCAATTGCTAAATAGCTATTGTTAGTTGAGATTGCTGTACTTGTTACATAAGTAGAAGATAGATAAACTCTAAATAATTCTTTACCACTTAAATCAAAATAAACAACTACAGACTTATGAGTTGTATTTTTTATAACGATACTTACATAACCATTTCTATTTACACTAACTTGAGAAATTTGCCCTTCAACAGTATTTTTCCATAAAACATTTGAACCTGAAACTAAATAAATTTTTTGTCCTTCTTTTTCTGCCATAACCATATATTTTTCTGAAGTAGCAACTAAAGGAACAGAAATGTTAACATCAAGTTCTGCAAATGCTTTTCCATCAGAAGTATATTCTGTAAGTTTATTTTTACTTAATACAGTAATATATTTGTCATATGCATATACAGAAGGGTTATAATCAGAATTAATTTCAATAGTATTAAGTTTTGATTCTGATACCTGTTTTTTTAGCCAATTAGTATCTATATCATGTCTAAAATCCTCATCCGTTGTATACTTTGCAACAGTAAAGATTATGAAAATTCCTACACAAATAAGAATAAGGATTTTAGTAGCTGAGCTTTTAGCTTTTGATTCTTTATCATTTTTCACGTACTTTATCACCCATAATTTTTTTTCAACATAATCATAACAATTAAATAGTTTTTTTGCAAGTCTATCTTTAAAAATGTTGACAAATTAAACTTGTGAGATTATAATTAATGTATTGCAAAATGCAACAGTAGCTTAGCTGGATAGAGCACTCGGCTACGAACCGAGAGGTCGGGGATTCGAATTCCTCCTGTTGCACCAAAATAAAACCTAGGAATGTTGAAAATATCAATTTCCTAGGTTTATTTTAGTCTATAAATTTTACCTTTTTTTACCTTTTTGTGAAATTATGTCGAAAATAGTGTATAATAATCAAGTTGAGCATGTTGATAAAAATACAATATGTTTAATTATTAATCACTTAAAAAGCAGATGAGTAATCATCTGCTTTTCCCTTTTTCGCTTATAAATGTATTAGTATAAGTTTGACTTTTATATTTTGTTATTTCTCTAAGTAGAAATTATATACTTTATCTCAAAGTTTTTTGTATTTAATAAAAAGGTAAAAGAAGGTAAAATAGGAAATATTGACCACAATAATTTATGTAATATAATAGATATGATATTATGTAAAATGAGGAGAACTATTGGAATGACAAAACAATTAGACAATATAAATGTTACAAATTATACTATATTAAATTTGAAAGAAAAGATTAAAGATGAACTATAAAAGTTAAGTTATAATTTTGAGTATATAGGTAAAGAATATTTACTAGAAGCAATATATTTCCTATATTGTTCAAATAAATATTATAAATTTAGTCTTGAAAAAGATGTTTATCCAATAATAGCAAAAGAATATGGTGATACACCTAATAATGTTAAATCAACAGTTATTTATGCAACTGATAAAATGTTTTATGATTGTGAAGAAAATATTTTAATAAAATATTTAGGTAAATATGAATTAATTAAACCTGGACCTAAAAAAATAATAAGAGCTGTTTTAAAAAATATAAAAAAATAAGAACGATAAAAAAGATAAAAATTCTAATATTGTAAAATATAATGCATAATGATAAATTAATAATAAATAAAAGGAGAGGAAATTAAATTAAAAAAATGTAAAAATAGTAAGAATTATTGATAATAATTCTTACTATTGGAATTATATCAGTAAAGTTCTATACTAATTATATGAAAGATGAGTATCCATTAGAAAATATTTTAGCTTTATTAGATAATGATATTCCAAATAATATGTATTAAAAAAAGAATCAGTAGATGAGAAAAATAGCAAAAAAAGTACAGTTGAAATGTATTTAAAAGATAATAAGATATATATTCGAGAATTAGATAGTAATAGAGAATGTTTATATGATTATGAAAATAAAAAAGAAATTCAAATTGAACATCAAAATAAAAAGATTTCTTATTTTCCAATAGATGAATCGATGAATCCTTTGAAGGAAGTATTAAATTATAATATTAATATAATAAAAGATACTAATGGAAAAGTTGAATATAAAGGAAGAGAGAAAAAAGATGAAAAAGAATATACTAAAATTTTATTAAATACAGAATATACACATTTACATATTCCTATAATACAGTCACAGATGATAATATATTAAATAGATAATTATACAGAATATGAAGTTATAGAAATGAATTAATTTTAAAAGGGAAAAAGCAGATGGTAATACATCTGCTTTTTTAGTGATTAAATATGTTAGCTATTGTGTAAGTGGCTAACAAAATTATTATAGCACACATTTAGACATTTTTTTCAAAAAGGTAAAAAAAGGATAAATTTATTTTTAGTAAAATAATATATATAGATAGTTATTTAATAGAAAGGTAAGAAAAGGTAAAATAAGAAATATTGACGATTAGCTTATAGTATATGAAAATATAATTATAGTGAGGTATTAGGAAAATAATGGAAGAACTTATAAATAAAGTTATTAATGGAGACAGTAATGCATACAAAGAACTCATTGGAATGGTAGAAAGAGAACTTTATTATATTGCTAAAATTACACTTCACAATGATGAAGATGCTAATGATGCAGTAAGTCAGTGCATTTATAAAGCTTATGTTAATTTAAGGAGTTTAAATGAAAAAGAGAAATTTAAATCTTGGATAAGAGGAATACTTGTAAATGAATGTAATGCAATACATAATAAAAACAAAAAGTCTATTCGATTAATAGAGAAAGTAAAAATGAGTAATATAATAAAACATCATGAAAATAGTATTAACAATGTTAATGATGATTTAGATTTTAATGTTCTTATATCTAAATTAAAAGACAAAGAACAAATTGCATTAACTTTGTATTATAAATATGGTTGTAACACAACTGATATTGGAAAAATATTAAATGAAAATCCAAGTACAATAAAAAGCAGAATAAATAGGGCTGAAAATAAATTAAAAGAAATGTTAAAGGAGGTAGAAAACAATGAATCAAATGTTTAGTAGTAATGATGATATAAGTATTCGACTACAAGAATATTTTAAAAATGATTTTAATGATGAAATTCCTTCTAGTACAAAAAGAGCAATTGAAAATACATATTTAAAGATAGATATATTAAATAAAATACGAAATATTAGACGTATAGCAGCAATAATAATTTGTGCTATAACAATAACATCAGGAGTAGTATTTGCAGATGATATTATAAAATATATTAGTTCAATATTTACAAGTTCAACAGAATCAATAGATATTGCAACTCAAAATGGATATATTCAAAATGTAAATATGGATTTTGTTTATGATAAAGATATTGGTATAAAAGTTGATAACATAATTATGGATGAATCAAAATTAGATATATCATATTTATATAAAGTAAATAATAATATAGATAAATTTGAACTTTATGAATATACCATAAAAGATATTGATAATTATATTTGGTATAAATTCAATAATGGAGATTATATATATGAGAGTCCACCAATAATAACTGGTATGCATAATAGCACTAATCCAGTAAGATTAGAAAATAATATTATAAGGGAGTCAATATTATATTCTTCAAATGAATTTCCTAAATGTGAAAAGTTATTTATAGAAGTAAATAAAATTAGATTAAATAGTCAAGAGATTATAGAAGGAAATTGGAAAATTGAACTAAATATAGCTGATAAATTTAATGAAAGAGAAAAAATAATTTATGAACCAAGCTATAATGAACATATAATTCAGAGTGAAATTTATTTGACAGAAACAACTTTGAAAGTTTCACTAGAACTTGATGTGTTGTATGATGATGATTTTCTTTTATACAATCCAGTTTCTTTAAAAGATAAATTTGATAAGATTTATAAAACTGGGGGAGATTCAAGTATAAAATTAGAAAAAACATCTAGATTCAATTTTGAATTTAATGTGAGTAAATATGATGAAAATATAGATATATTATATTTAGCAATTCCAATAAATGATGATACAACAATAGTATTACAATTAAATAAAAAATAGTATTAAAAAAGCTGGGTATAACTACACCAGCTTTTTTGTAGGAAAATGAATCGAAATATTTTTAGAATACAGTTATAACCATATGTATTCTTAATGGTCTCATATCTCCATATGCTAAAGCATATTTGAAATAATAGCTAGAACCATAGGAGATAGGAATTTCTTCTCTTACTTCTTTACCATCAGCCCATAATGGTTTCTCGTAAATCTTTGCATTTGAAGAATTATATAGTTGTAGAGAAATCATATTAGTAACAGAATTACCATTAGTATCTGTTACAGTTATTTGATATCGGACAGTATTTCCAGGGTATGACCGAATTTTTCCAGTATATTCTCCTATCATGTCCCAACTGTCATTTGCTAAGGTAATACCGCTTCTACTCATCATTTCAGGAGTAATCTCGAACTCCATAACAGTGGCAGAGTCAGGAATAGTATTGTTTTCTGCGGCAAATGCGCTTGTGTTTACTGAACAAATCAGCATTGCTACAACCAGCATCAAAGTACTAATGTGTTTAAACGTTTTCATAAAAAAGCTCCTCCTTTGTAAAACTACTGGTACTAAAGCTACAAACTCATTTTCCTACATATATATAACCAATTGTATAAATAAAATTATTTCTTTCATACAATTAGTTAATATCGTCCTATATAAGCAACAATACATGCGATATTTTAACATAGATTATGAGTAATGAATCAAAAAGGTAAAAAAAGGTAAAATTTTTAATATTTTTTAACTTTTTTTATCTTTTTGCGTCGTTTTTGGTCTTAAATATTATCTAGTTAATTAAAGGAAAAAATGAGGGAAAGATTTTATTATGATAAATACTATGTTAATTGAGAAAAATATAAATTATGGAAAAAAGTTAATAAGTGGATTATCTGTAAAGAATGATAAATTTAGATTGTGCGGAATAGCAAATAATAAAAAAGAAATTTTGTTTTTGATGGAAAATATTGAATTTGATATTGTAATTATTGATATGCCAATTGATGAGTGTAGTTTAATAATGCAACTTTTAGAAGAAAAGAATAAGCAAACTTCTGCAATATTAATGCTAGATAAAAATGTTGAAATTAATAATTCATATATAGATTTTTTTATGAACAATAAGAAATTAGATTATAATATAAAAACAGAAGATGTTTTTAGTGATGCTGATAAAATAAATTCTATAATTACTTCTAAACTAAATATACATAATGAAACAGTAAATAAAAGGAAAAATGAAGAGGAAGTAAGAGATAAAATTAATAAGGAACTTTCGTATTTGGGATATAATCTAAAGCATTATGGAAGTAAATATATTGCTGAAACAATTTTTATTTTATATACTGCTAAAGATTATTGTGATGAAAATTTGGAAGGTAAGATATATCCTGTTGTTGCTAAAAAATTTGATAAAACAATTAATAATATTAAAACTAATATAAAAAATGCTACTGATATAATGTATTATGAATGCGAAGAAGAAACATTAAGAAAATATTTAGGTCATTGTTATTTCTCAAAGCCAAAGCCTAAAGAAGTTATATTAAATGTTTTAAAGAGAATACCATAGCTTATAAAAATAAAGCTTCTTACATTTTAGTAAGAAGCTTTGTACATACTAATAATTATATTTCAGGTTTTTTTACTTGTTTATCAGTAACAGTGTTTAATTCGAATTTGTATTCAGATATGTTATTTAATGTATTATAATTTTCTTCAAGATAATATTCTTTTTTTACTAGTAAACCTGTTTCTTTATTAAAATAGTGATTTATATATTGATTTTTTATTATATAGCTATTATCTTTTTTTGCAATGAAATCAAAAATAGGAACAGAATTACCTTTTAACATAAGTTCATCTTTTAATGAAGTAATTAATTCTTCATTAAATTCATTCATAGTATGTAATGTTTCTGGATAATACGAAATTTTTTCTTCTGTTAAATAATTTTTCCAATATATTTCTGTTAGTTTATTGTTATTATAAGTATTTATTAAGCAAGTATCATTTTTATAATAGATTTCATTAATTACATTATAATCATCTGACATAGTTGTTTTAATTGTAATATGATAATTTGATGAATTAAAAAAATCATTTCCTGCCATAATTATTTTATTTGAAATTACAGTATTTCTTATATAGTTAATTAATATTATAGCAATTATAAGTATTATAATTACTATAATCAATTTAATTACTTTTTTCATAATATATTCCCCACCCTTTATATAATTATATCATAAAATTCATTAACTAAGAAAAAAGGTAAAAAAAGATAAAAAAACAGTGGAAGTCCACTGCTTTTTTAAAATGGAATGTATGTTGAATATTAACTGTTACATAAAATAATAATTGTTAACTGAAATTGAGAATGATTGATTTTACACTTGTGTAATTTCCTCCAATAATGCTGAGATCATAAGTCCCAGCTTCAATATTGGTTGGATAGGATCCTTGAAAATAGTTAAACAATGCATATGTATAGTAGCTACCATCATTGTGATTTGTTAACTTAAGTACTACGTGTCCATCCACAGGATATCCTTCGACAAAATAACTAAGTGAAGTTAATTTTTTTGTAGTTGTGAAAGATTTTGTATTGGGAAATATGATATTTACTCCACTGCGTGTCTGAATATTTTCTTCGATAACATTTTGATTATGAATATCTTCTTCAGCAGCAAAAGCCACAACTCCAAATAATTTACATCTAATAAATAGAAAGGAGTAGCTATGCGAAAATTGAAGAAATATAAATATCACTTCCGTTAACATAAAATAGACATTCTTGTTTAAATATGTTATAATAAAATATAGCGAAAATAATAGGAAAGAGAGGTCTAATTATGCCTATCAAAGAAACTATACCAAACGAAGAAATGGAAAAGATTAAAAACAGCATAGTTCGGAGTAAAAAATTATTAGAAGGAGGCGTGCCAATACAACTTGACGAATCAACGGTAAAAGAGACAAACTGTTATGCATATTCAATGGGAATAATGTATAATAATGACACTAAGGATAGGGGATATTATAATCCAGGATTTACAGAACATTACCGTATTGATGGAACAGAGGATAAAGAAACATTAATAAGTAAGATAGAGGCAGATTTAAATAACATTGGTATTCAGTTTCGGATTCTTGATTTAGAGGATAAAATTGAGTTAGAAGAGGATGAGTATTTGGTAAAAGTTTTCAAAGCTGAAATTAATAAAGAGATTCCAAGAGGCGACTTTCATTTTGTTAGACAAGATAGAGAGAGCAAAAAGTGGTTTCATAAAATTGGATGGAAACGGCAACCAGATATAATAAAGTCAGACCCTAAATATAATGATGATTCTATTCCTGGATCAGAGCCTGAAACTTTTACTACGCATTGTAAAGATGGATTCAAATATATGTACTATCCAATAGTATATTTAGTAATTAAAGAATCTTAGAAAGGGAAAACATGATAATAAAATGCGTAAGGAAAATGAGAAAAAGTATTATACATACTGAGAAACTTTTAAAAAATGGAATTCCAATTGAACTTGATGAAGATACAGTAGAATCAACAAACTGTTATGCATATTCTTTAGGGATTATGTATAATGGTATAAGATGTTTGCATTATACACCAGGATATACAGAGAGTAATAAATATAAAGGAACTGGTTCACAAGAGTTAATGCGGAAAACAGAAATCGATTTGCAGAATTTGAAGATTAATTTTAAAAGAGTACCTTTAGAGCAAATTGTGGAATTAGAAAGAAATGAATATCTTGTAAAATTATTTTTTTATGCAAGTACAGATGATTTGCCATCAGGTGATTTTCACTTTATTCGACAAGATCCAAAAACCAAAAAATGGTTTCATAAGGTTGGTTGGTATAATCAACCAACTTTAGTGAAACAGAACGATAGTATTGGAACAGAGCCAAATCAACTAATAATAAGATGCGATTCATGCTATTATATTGTTTATCAACCAGTTTGCTATTATGTTATAAGAGAAAAATGAATTTATAAAAAATCTCTCACAATCAGATTGTAATTTGAATGTGAGAGATTTTTATAGTATATGCATTTTGACAGCTTTACATAAAAATGGTATAATATATATGTAACCATTTTATAAATAGATTCTCGTGTTAGCGATAGCTTCATGATGATCTACATCAAAAAATTTTAGGAGGATTAGAAGATGGCGAAAACAACGATGGAAATGATTAAGAAGGAACTTTCTGTACGGGCATATGCTGGGATGATGGTGATTTTCCCTCAGTTTCACAAAGAAGAATCTCTCAACCTGGACTGGGCACCGAAGTTCAATGGCTGCTATGCAGTGAATAACTCAACGGTCGCGCTGGTCTCCAGTGGAGAACTTTTCGTTACCCCGTACACCGATGAAGTTATGTCTGCACTGAAAGAGGCTGGATTCCGCAAAGAGTACTTTTATGTACCGTTTTCCAACTGGGATTATCCCAAATTTGAGAAAATCAAGTGGGACGAGCTTTCTGCCAGAGCAAACGCGGTTAAGAAAAACGGATTCGCAAAGAAGTGCGAGAATTACTGTGATGATCATCACATCCATGCACTCAGCGAAGAAACTCTTCGGAATTGTTTCAGGATGCCTGAGAACGGCGTCAAGGTGAAGCATCATTATTTTGAAGATTGCTATTACCCTGTAATTAAATCAGAAACTTTCGACTGCAGTGTGGCTGATAGCATTGGTAAGTTTTGCATGAATAACGGCAAAGTCGTATTTGTGTACCGTACTGGTGAAACATTTGTGACCAAGGGGTACAAGATCATCAGGGAACTTCGTGAAGCAGGATATACCGAGGCAGGATTGTTTGTACCGTTTTCCAGCGGTGAAGAAATTCTTGACTGGGGATTGAAAGCTCGCTGGGATTCCATTAAGAAGTAAGCTATTTTTACAAGATAAGCATTGCACGTCTTGGGCATTGAGGTCAGCTAGTCTGGCCTCTTTGTTTTTATAAAAGTTTAAAAAAATTAAAAACAATAGTTGACAAATACTATAAATTGTGTTAATATATTTAATGTCCTTTGGATCAGTAGCTCAGTTGGATAGAGCACACGCCTTCTAAGCGTGGGGTCAGGGGTTCGAATCCCTTCTGGTTCACCAAAAGAAAGCTGAAAGATGCTTTCTTTTTTTATTTAGTAAAAATATAAAACAAAAAAGACCTAATTTCTTAGGTCTTTTTCTTTATATAAAAAACTAGTTATTAACAGCATCTTTTAAAGCTTTACCTGGTTTGAATGCAGGAGCTTTAGAAGCAGGTATTTTAATTTCTTCTCCAGTTTGTGGATTTCTACCTTTTCTAGCTGCTCTTTTTCTAACTTCTAGTGAACCAAATCCAACTAATTGAACTTTTCCACCTTTCTTTAGTTCTTCTGACATTACTTCTACTAAAGCATCTAATGATTCTTCAGCTGCTTTTTTTGTTACGTTTGTTTTTTCAGCGATAGCTGCAACTAATTCAGCTTTGTTCATAACAAATTCCCTCCTTAAATTTCTTTATATTATTATCTCTTTTGTATTGAAACTAATCTATCAAAAAAATCCAATAAAGTCAAGAAAAGTAAACAAAATTTAATATTATATAAACTATTATAGTCACTTTTTGATAATTTAATTAGTTTTAATTAAATAGATTGTTTTCTAATTGATTGAAAATAATTTATCAAACTTATTTAATAAAGTCAATAATCCTTACATAAATGTATTCAAATTGTAAGAAATGTGATAAAATTGTGCTACTTTAAGGAGAAAAAATGGAAAAAAGTTATATTATAATAAATGGAAATGAAATATCATATTATTTAATTAAGAAAAAAATGAAAAATGTTAATATAAGAATTAAGCCAGATGGAAATATATATCTTTCATGTCCTATGAAAATGAAGAAAGATATGGCTGAGAAATTTTTAATTGACAAATATAATTGGATAATTAAACACCAAAATAGAATAAATGAATATTCAACAGAAAAAGAGATATTTGAAGAAAATGGAAAAGTATATTTCTTAGGTAAAATTTATAAACTACATATAATACCTAGTAAAAGTAATCATATAAAAATAGATAATGAAAGTATAAATATATATATTAAAGAAAAGTATGCTGAAAATAAAAATTATATTCAAAAATATTATGAAAAATACTTGAAAGAAGAATGTTATAAAACATGTGAGTTTTTAATAAAAAAATATATAAAAGAATTACCAGAAATTGAAATAAAAAAATTAAAAACTAGATGGGGAAGTTGTAGTCCATATCAAAATAAAGTTACATTCAATTTAAGTTTAATAAAAACACCAATTGAGTGTATAGAATATGTAGTAATACATGAACTTGCTCATTTTAAAGAACAAAATCATAGCAAAAAGTTTTATAATGTTGTTGAATGCTATATTTCAGACTGGAAGCTTAGAAGAAAATTATTAAATAATAAATATAATATTGTTATTTAAAAAAATACTTGAAATTTTATTAAATACATGTTAGTATTTTAATAGTAAAATATGAAAAATATTTTACTACTTGCAAAAAATAATAAAATATTTTGCAAGGTTCCCCAAAATTAAAATGGCAGAAATGTTCCTGAATAAGGAACATTTCTGCTATTTATAATAAAAGAGGTAAAATATATGAATTATTATGAGAAAATAAGAAAATTTATAGGACATGACCCAATATTAACAGCAGGAACAATATTACTTGTTTTTAATGAAAAAAGAGAGATATTGATGCAACTTAGATCAGATTTTAAACAATGGGGATTTCCAGGTGGTGGATTAGAATTGGGTGAAAGCCTGGAAGATACTGCCAAAAGAGAACTCGAAGAAGAAACAGGATTAATTTTAGATTCACTAAAATTAATCGATATAATGTCTGGTGAAGAAACATATAGAGAGTATCCAAATGGAGATAAGGTATATGATATAACTGCTATATATGAAGTAACTAAATATCATGGGAAGTTAAAAATAAATGATAATGAATCATTAGGATTTGAGTGGTTTTCTTTTGAAAAGGAGCCTCAAAATATGCCAGAATTTATGAGAAGATATTGGAATAGAATAAAAAAATGTTATAAATGCAATTAACATAAGTTTGAAAATAGTAGAAGTAAAATTTTACTATTTTTTTATTTAATTATCGGTTTTTTATTGACAAACAGCAAAAACCTTTATAAAATACACATATTAACTTTTGTGTTTACATAAAAATAGGAGGTGACGTTTAGAGTTAGATAATTTTAATGTTTTTGTAACTAAATAACTGTTTTCACAACACAAGGAGGTACAATATGTCATATCAATTTGATGGAACTGCGATTTTTGCAATATATTCTGCGTGGGAGATTGCATCTACAGTGGGATTTCCGCTTGTTCCTAAAGAAAGTCTTTTCACAGTTTTGTGTGGGATGCCAAGCACCCCTGTTTACAACTATTTCATTTCAAAAGGAATAAAAGATGAAGAAATTGAAGAAAAAAGAGTTCAGCTTTTAAATGAGATGTTTAGAGGACAAAAAGAGTACCATGCAATTCCGTTCACTCTTGAAACTGATGATAAGGATACTCCAGATACTCTTTTGGTGGATAGTGATATTCTTCGAATCCTAAATAAGGCAATGGAAATTGCGGAAAAAGAGTATGCATCGAAATCTATTGGAATTACACACATAACGGCAGCATTTTCTGAGTTATATCCAGATGAGTTCATGCATATCATGAAAACTTATATTCCTACAATTGGAATTCCGAATACGCTTAATGAGCTTGGGGGTGATGTCATGTTAGATTTTGAATTACCAAGAGAGCTGTGTAGTTTTCTAACTGTTCTTAACGACAAATATTCGGCAGACAGCAAAGAGTGCCATATATGTGGCCGAGATGAGGAAACCAAATCTCTTATAAGAATTCTTATGAAGAGAACAAAAAGAAATGCGGTTTTAGTAGGATTTGCAGGCGTTGGTAAAACAGCGTTAGTTGAAAAATTTACTTGGCAGATTGTTACTGGAAATTGTCCTGAGCAGTTCAAAGATAGTATTGTTTTGAGTCTTGATGTTAATGCTATCGTAGCTGGTACTCAGTACAGAGGTACTGCTGAAGAGCGTTTTAGGCAGTTAATTCAGTTCTTGGAAAGAAATCCGAGATGTATATTGTTTGTTGACGAAATTCATTTGTTGCTTGGAGCAGGTGCTTGTAGAGATGGTGACTTAGATTTGGCAAATGCTTTGAAGCCGATGCTGGCTCGTGGTGAAACAAGAGTAATTGGCGCAACTACTGAGGATGAATACAAAAAATATTTCTCAAGAGACTCTGCATTAAAACGGAGATTCGAGCCTATTGAAGTACGTGAGCCAAGAGCAGATGAAGTTTATGATATGATTAAAAATCAAATCAAATTGCTTGAGGAGACACATCACACAACCATTTCCAGAGAGTTGGTTGATTCTGTTATCTTTAAGGCTGCATGTTTCAACTTTGAAACAAAGAACCCAGACAGAACATTGGATTTGCTTGACAAAACTATGGTATGTGCAGAACTTGAAGGTAGGACAGTAGTTACTGAGCAGGATATTTTGGAAAACTTCAAAGTAAATCAAAAGAAGTTTGATAAAATGAGCGAAAAGAACAAGTATGCTACTGCTTACCATGAGGCTGGTCATTACATTGCACATAGATTCTCTGATGAATTAATTGAACATGTATTGTTAGCAGTGTCCATTATGCCAGCTGAAGAATATTTGGGAGTAAATGTTTTCGAGATTGATCCTGATATGACTCCTTCGAATAACAGAGATTATTACATTCAGACTATTGCTTGTTCGCTTGCTGGCCGTGTTGCTGAAAGAATGTACTCTAAAGCTTTGACTTCTGGAGCGGTTTCTGATTTGGCAAAAGCAACCAGAGTAGCCAAAGCAATGGTAACGCAGTATGGATTGGTTGAAGATATGTCTCAGGATCGAGTATTCATCAGAGATGGACAGGAGAATTTATTTAGTGAGCAGATGGTTACAGATATTAATGTTCACATGAATGAGATTCTTAAAGAGGCAAGAGATTATACAGAAAAGCTTCTCAAGGAAAAGAAAGTTTATCTTGATGTTTTGGCAAAGGCACTTGTTGAAAGAGGAATGCTCTCCAATAACGAAATTGATGAGCTCTTCAAAAAAGTAAAATTATCTAAATAAACGGAAAGTCTGATAAAGGCTATAATTACGTGAGGGAATGCAAATTTGCATTCCCTCACTTTAATTATTTGCAAAAAAAAAATGTAAATGCTATAATTTTATTAGGTATATTTATTTACCAAACTGTACATTAAAATCTTTATTAATTATTTCGGAGGTAAAAAACATGAAAGTTAGTCTTCCTATTGATCGGTACGAGGTATCTATTGTCAATGCTATCAAAAAGAATGATTTTCTTATCGTTGTAGGTCAAACCGGTTGTGGTAAAACTACCAGAATTCCGCAGTTCCTGGCGAATGATTTTTCACAGGTTATCGTTACAGAACCGCGCATTTTGACGGCGAAAACAGCATCTTACCGCGTTGCGGAAGAAATGAATGTAACGGTTGGAGTTGAGGTTGGTTATAAGACTGGCTACGATAAGTGTTTTTCTTCAGATAGTAAGATTCTGTTTTGCACAGATGGGCTTCAGCTTGTCAGATCAATTACTCTGGCTGATGGAACCAAGGAAAATGTTCTCGTTATTGACGAGATTCACCTTTGGAACCAAAACATGGAGTCTTTGGTTGCATGGTGCAAATTCATGAGATATCAATGGAAAACGAAGGTTGTGATTATGTCTGCCACAATGGATGCACAAAAGCTTAAAGATTATCTTGGCGGTAAGACAGAAATCATTAGTGTTCCTGGACGTCTATATCCTGTTGCTGTTGAACATCGTGGAGCTCATATGCTCATTCCAACAATTATTGAGTATGTTGAAGAAGGAAGAGACACTCTTGTCTTTGTTTCTGGCAAAAAGAAGATGGAAGAAGTTATGAGCGATCTTCAGAAAGAAGGATGTAATGCCGTTATTCTTCCGCTCCATGGCGAACTTGAGTGGGAAGATCAGAAAAAGTGCTATGACAACTATGGAAAGCCCAAAGTTATTGTTGCAACTAATATCGCTCAAGATGGTGTGACTATTCCTGGTGTTAGCGTTGTTGATACTGGTAAAGCCAAAGTTTCCAATGCAGAGTCCGGTGTTGAGGGTGTAGTTGAGGTTGAGATCAGCAAAGCTGATAGCAAACAGCGTGAAGGAAGAGCTGGTAGAACTGAGGGCGGAAGATATACTCTTTGCTCTGATTACCCATATGAGTGTCGCGATGATTATGATATTCCGGAGATCCAGCGTTCTATCCTTGACCGGATTGTTTTACAATTGGCATCAGCAGGCCTTGATGCCGAAAAGCTTGAATTTTATCATCAGCCGGATATGAATGCAATCAAATTGGCTAAGAGCAAACTTATTGCTCTTGGAGCTACTGATGCTAATAACAATGTTACAAAGCTTGGTAGCAAAATGGTTAAAATGCCAGTTTCTGTGGAGCTTGCCAGGATGATTGTTGCGGCAGAAGAATATGGTGTTACTGAACAGGTAATGACTATTGCTGCAATTTTGCAAATGGGTGGAATTTTCAACAAGCGTAGAAAAGACAGCTATGTTAGTTATAGTGATTTTAGTGGTGAAAGTACCAGCGATTGGCTGGCTGAGCTTGATGTGTGGGAAAATCTGAATAAAATGGGGTATATCAATTTTAAAGAGATTGGTATTAACCGCAAGAATTTCAATCGGATTAAAGAACACATTAAAAAGCTTAGAATAGCGCTGGAAGATCTTGTTGATATCCAGCATAATGATGATCGGGATGCTATTTTAAATGCATGTCTTACTGGTATGGTTACTAATATTTATGTCTATGACGGGTATGGTAACTTTATTGGAGAGGATGGTATTGAAAGGCAACTTGATAACAGTTCTTGTGTACGTGATACGTATGCAATGCCACTTAAATGCGTTGTAGGAAAACCCAAAATGATTCCATGGAAGTCTGGCTGGAGAAGTGGTCATAAACAGTTGATTACTTTTGCAACCAAAATCAGCAAAGAAAAGGTTGAGGAACTTGTTCCTTCAAAGATTCGTGTAGAGGTGGAAAACACATATGATTCCGAAGAGGATGCAGTTATTGTTACCACCAGCAGATATTATCTGACTATGCGAATCAGTAGTGAGGAAAAAATTGACCATGATCATCCTGATTATGATCGTTTGAAGGCGGAGTATGAAGAAGAACAGGCAAGATATGAGCGACTTCACAGAAGTTACAGTACATATGGAACAGGCTATACAAGGCCTTACTATGAAGAACGCCAGAGAATGATTCAAATTGACGGCAGGAATTTTGAAGTTAGTTATCATATGTCTACTCCTATTATCGCAGTTGATAATGAGACGTTGTTCAAATCTGATGTGAAGAAGGTGACGTTAGATAACGGCAAACAGGTTATGCTTACACACTATGCTACAGGTAGCAGACTGGAAGAAAGTATGGCGGGCTTGAGAAATGCAGTTGAGAACGCAAGACTTATTAGAAATAGAAATCTCAAAAAGTCTGCATATGCTAGAATTCAGGTTTGTACATTACAGGATGTGCTTGCTAATAGCATAAATATTGGAGCTGTTGAACTCATTAAGAAGAATGGCGGATACAGTGATGAATCAATTTACGCATATGGTTGCCTTACCCTGAAGAAGAAAACAGTTTCTTTTGATTTGATTGATGATGAGGAGAAAGCAACAGATAATACACGTGAAGCTATGCAGTATCTGTTCATGAAGGAGGTAGAAAGACGTTATCCCATTAGTAGCTTTAGTGCTCAGAAGGGAAAGAAGAAAAAAGTTTTAACTCACGAAGAAATGGAGATGAAAATGGAGTTCGACTCTCTTGTTAGGGAGTTGCTTTGCGATTTGACTGTCAGCAACGCTGAAGAAAACTTGGAGTTCTTGGAAGAGTACTTTCAGGAAATGAATGAAAAGGTTCAGAAAGCAAGCTGAGAGAAAAAAGCCAAAAAAACATAAAATGCCCAGCAATTGCTGGGCATTTTATGTTTTTTATAAATATTTTATAAAAAGTATTGACTTTTTTTCAATGCCGAGTTATAATAATCGATGTATGAAAAAGATATCGAGGTGTAGCGCAGTTGGTAGCGCGCGTGGTTTGGGACCATGAGGTCGCAGGTTCGATCCCTGTCACCTCGACCATCTAAGAGAGTTTTTTAAACTCTCTTATTTTTTTGCATTTTTTCTCAAACTCTATTATTTCAAGCCTTTTCGGTTGTTAATCTTTCTCAAACTTTTTTAAAATTTCTCAAAATTTATCATTATTTTTGTAATTTACTCAACAATTTACTCAACAAAAGTAAGCCAAAAAAAATTTGTTGAGTAAATATAACTTTTCTTTCTAACACTTGATATATCTATATCTCAAGTCGTCTTTTTGTTCTTTTTTACTCAACAAATTCTATATAATTTTTCAAACTTTATATAACTTTTTTAGTTACTTTTGCAATTCATTATTTTCTTCAAAAAACATATCGTTTTTATCAAAAAAGTTATATAATTCTCTTAATTGTTCCTCTTGAAAGTCCTCATCTGCTGTTATGTAATATTGTTTTGTTATGTTTATGTCAGAATGTCCCATTAAGTATTGTAATACTACATCTTTCATTCCAGAATGTGCACATCTTGTTGCATAAGTATGCCTTAAACTATGCGTACTAACACTAGTTATACCTAGTTTATCTAATATCTTATGTAATGACCTATTAACATTCCTATGGTCAACTAAATTATCATTTTTACTTAAAAATAATTGACCATCTCTGTTATTTTTCGATATTTCTAATTGTTCCAATATATATGGCATTATTCTATCTGGTATAGGTAGTATTCTAATTCCGTCTTCTGTCTTTGGAGTTTTTCCCATTATAACTTTTCCGTTTTCATCAGTAGTAAGAGTTTTGCATATACTAATTGTTTTATCTTCTAAATCAACATCTGTATTTCGTAATGCTAGAGTTTCTCCAACTCTTAATCCCATATATAATTGCATTAAAAATTCATTTTTATATGGTTCTTCTTTTATAGTAGACTTTTCAAGATACTTTGTTAATTTTTGTTGTTCTTTAATACGTAATGGTTTTACTTTCTTCGCCTTTTTCTTACTTCCAGGATTATAAACATCTGTCATTGGTGTTCTAGCAATATACTTTTTATCTAAAGCATAATAAAAAGCTTGAGAAAATTGTTGATAGTGTTTTTTTATTTCTGACTTACTATATTTCTTTTCTTCCTTTATGTGGTTTAAGTAATTTTGTATTTCTTTTGAAGTTACATCTTCAATTTTCTTATCTTTAAATACATTCTCAATACTCTTAATTGTTTTTAATAATCTTCCATATTGATTAGCCTTAATTTTTTCCTCTTTATATTTTCTTTCTGTTAGAACTTTCATCAATTCACAAAGTGGTATTCCATTATGTTTTATATATAAACTATCTTCTCTTTGATATGCTAGGACTTCTAGATATTTTTCGGCTTCTTCTTTTGTTTCAAAACTTTTCTTTTGTAGTTTTATTTCTCCATTTTCTGTTTCTGGTGGTTGAGCAGTCCAAGTATTTCTTTGCTTATTATAGAAAACAGAGCCTTTGCCAGTTCCTTTTTTTCTTCCCATATAAACACCACCTTACTGTCTTTTTTCCATTTTCCAAAGTAAATAGGCAAGTAAAGTAACTGTTTTCTGTTTACCAATATTTACAGAGGGAAAGTCATTTCTTCTAAATAAAGCATTAGTTAAGTTTTCACCCATTTTTAAATCTTTTGCAACATCTTTAACTGTTAGATTTCTAAATGGATTATCTACTTTTTTAATTGCTTCTATAATTAATCTTTCTTTTGCATTAAAAAACTCTTTTGTATCAATTAAATTATTTTCTATTATTTCTTTCATCATTTTTGTTCCCCTTAATATATCTATTTATTATTGATTTAAGTCTATCTATGGGGAAGTCAAACATTATACTTACACATTCAAAAGTTTTATTTAAACAATGTTTTAGCCATTTATTACTTCTATGCAGTTTGTAAACATTTTCTTTTAAAGATTCATAATCTCTCTGTATATTTTGAACTTTTATTAAAGTATTATCATTTGTTGCTTTAATTTTTGTATATTGATTTGCTAAAGTATTAAATTTCTTTATTACTCTCTTATATTCAGTTTTTAATTCATTTATATTATTAGTATTAATCTCCTTTTCATATTGAATAGTCTGTTTCTCAAATTGTTGCATTTCATAATTAGTAATAGTTTTTAGTTGTTCTATTGGAATATGCTTATTATTTTCTGCTTGTCCACGCTCTAAATTAAAACCAGCTCTAGTCATATATTTATAAAAGTTATCTTGTAAAACTTTATAGCTATTTTTACCTTTCCAAAATTCAGTACAAGATACTTTATCAACTGCTTTTCCACTTTCTTTGTCTAAATTGTGTACAACAGGAATAAAAACTAAATGAAGATGTGGTGTAGACTCGTCCATGTGAACTTTAGCTGAAATAATATATTTTTCTCCTAAATTTTTAAAATTACAAACGAATTTATAAGCTGTTTCAAAATATCTTTTTGTTTCTTCTTCTCCAATTTCTTCAAAAAATTCTTTACTAGAAGTTATGATGTATTCACAAGCTACATTAGATGTCTTTTTTATTCTGCCTTGTAAATTATAAGTATTTTTTATTTCATTAAAACTCTTTGAATATGGTATATTACATTGTTTAATTGAGTAATTATAAATGCCTTTTGATTTATCTATTTCTTTATTTGAATAATTCGTATTTTTTCGTTCATTATGTCTAAAAATAACGTTCAACTGTCCCATAGTATATTTAGTGTTTCTAATTATTGCATAATTCACATTTTAAATACCTATCTTTCTCTAGAATCTTTTTGTTTATTTTTATAGTAGTATTTTGTAACATCTGCAATTGATTCTCCAACTGAATTTTCCATACTATCACTTAAATAATTAAATCCGTCATCTAGCCAGTCATCGTAAAAACTTGTTAATACATCTTTTTCCTCTAATAGAGCGATAATTTCTTTATCGTCTAAATCCATATCAGAAAGCAAATTTTGAATTTGCTCTTTACAAGTTATCTCATAAGATTTATCTAATATGTCATACTTTGATTTTCCTATCAAACCTCTTATAAATTTTGCATATTCTCTTAATAATTTTCTTTCTAATTGTTCTTGCAAAGTTAAGTCGCTACTATTTGTCTTTGAAATTTCTTCGTCATATTCCTCGTAACTAATAAGTCCTTTTTTATACTTATCTAATATATCTTTACAATTCATATTTTTATTTCTCCTTTTATTCTTATATTTATTTCTGTAATATCTTCTTGTATTTGCCCTAGAACTTTCTTCCTCTATAATAGAGGAAGAAAGCATAAAGGGGTTATTAGGGTACTCCCTAATCATACAGAGGAACTTTGTTCCTCTAGTATGTTATAGCAACAAAATTGCTCGTGTATTTTTAGTAAATTTTCTATAGTAATTTTAACGTTCTTCTTGCTCATGCTTATAAAAATCAGTATTTTTGCCAAGACATAATCCGTCAAGAAATGCTTCAACTTCATTCCATGTTTTGAAACAATTTTTTCTATCGATTGAATACCAGTCTTTTTGTTCAGTATTTCTTTCTATAATTGCTATTGCTTTGTTATATGTATAAATGCTTGATGTAGTTAACAATAGTATTTGTTTATCACTATTTGAAAGCATATATTCATTTAGTCCATTAACTCTTAAACTAATATCGGATTTATTCAATATTTTTTTCCTCCTCGTTAACTAAATAACCAAAAGTCTTTTTAAATTCATCGTGTATTGTTTCTAAAAGAATATTGAAATCATCTGCACTTAATTGTTCATTCATAATTATTTTTTCTGCAATAGATCCTCGTTTATTTTGCTTTTCTAAATCTTCAATTCTACTCATAAAAAATCCTTTCTACTAATTATTTCTATTTTGAATTAGATGTTTTAAAAGAGTTTTTTGAATATCTAAAATAACATTCAATTCATTATTCGATTTTTCTTTTTGCTTTTCTGGACTATCTTCATTTGAGTTTGAATTATTGTTGTTTGAAGTGCATTTATTAATTTTGTTTTTCCATTTTTTATATTTGTTGTATCTGAAAGATTTTCGATTTAAGTTGTCCATGTAATAAAAGACCTCATTATTATTTAAACTCCTAAAATCTTTTTTGCCTTTGTCATAACCTATTAAAATTAAATCTCCTGCAATATTGCTAAAATTTAAAACAATGTTAGGAACAAATCCTTTATTTTGTTTTTTACTGTTGCAAATAATGATACAGTCATCATAACGAACCATTAATAAATTACCTTTTACAATTTGTTCTTTAATTTTTTGAGTATTTTCTATAAGATGAATTTTAGGTAAATCACCAGTTCTTTTAGAAAGTGTATACATTTTTTTATTCATTATTTGCACCACCTTCGTAATCAGTTTCAATTTGCTTTTTTAAATATTCTTTAAATGTATGAGAATCTATGAAATTTATATTTTTCATATCTTTTAAAGATATTATTTGAATTAACAAAACAAAGTCTAAATTTTCAATTTCTTTTAACTCATCATTAGTACAAATTGGCTTTTTCTTTTTACTCATTTTAACCTCCAAAATTTGAGGTTATCGATAACCTTATTTGTTCGAACTAATTACATGATACT
>Ga0073906_1000963_pt1 | contig 48611 bp, 42 predicted proteins | sample Inofromicrocosms_FD_65485 | JGI IMG/M metagenome (GOLD analysis project Ga0073906, IMG submission 65485) | Mouse cecum microbial communities from Vienna, Austria - Inoculum for glucosamine and mucus D2O microcosms | ecosystem: Host-associated > Mammals > Digestive system > Large intestine >...
TCCGCAAAATACAGCACAAAATCAACCGAAGACCTCGCAAAAAACTAAATTTCGATTCTCCTAAAAATGTTTTCTTTCGTCAAATAGCTAATTTTGCACTTGCCAGTTGAGAGTAGGTCCTTATCTTTTCGCCCAACAAAAAACAAAAGTTCAAATAAATTTGGCTTTGCTCTTGATTTATCCGTATCTTTGACTTCTCCTTAGATACTTTCGCTCGGCAAAGCTCAAATAAATTTGGCTTTGCTCCCGACTTATGCGTATCTTTGAACTTGCTATGCGAAAATTTGTTCATCTACACGTCCACACCCAATATTCCCTCCTCGACGGCCAAGCCGCTATCGAGGACCTCGTAGACAAAGCTATTGCCGACGGCATGCCGGCTCTGGCAATAACCGACCATGGCAACATGTTCGGTATCAAAGAATTTTTCAACTATGTAAAGAAAAAGAACGGTAGCACGAAAAAAGCCATAAAGGCTGCTGAAGAGGCTCTGGACTCAGCCCGCAAGAACGGTGCAAGCGCAGAGGAAATAGCATCATGCGAAGCCGAGGTGGCAAAAAACAAAGCCAAGTACCTCAAACCTATAATAGGTTGCGAGATGTATGTGGCTCAAGATCGTCTGACGGAACATGTCGACAAAAAAGACACCGGACGACATCTTGTCGTACTGGCAAAAAACAAAACCGGATACAAGAATCTTATAAAACTGGTATCCAAAGCCTGGACAAGCGGCTTCTACTCACACCCCCGAACCGACAAGCATGAACTTGCCGCCCATCGCGAAGGCCTGATAATAAGTTCAGCCTGCCTTGGCGGAGAAATACCACGGCTTCTGCTCAACGGGAATTACGAAGAGGCAGACCGTCAGGTTAAATGGTGGCACGACACTTTCGGCGACGACTATTATCTCGAATTACAACGCCATAAAGCGACCAAAACCAACGCCAACCACCAGACTTACGAACTCCAGATATCAATAGAAGGAAAAATTCTTGAGCTTGCGAAAAAACATGGCATCAAGGTTGTGGCCACCAACGACTCCCACTTTGTAAACGAAGAGGATGCCGAAGCCCACGACCGCCTTATCTGTCTGGCTACCAACAAATATCTGAACGACGAAGGCCGTATGCTCTATTCCAAACAGGAATGGCTTAAAAGCACCACAGAGATGAGCACGCTCTTCGAGGATATACCCGAGGCTATAGACAACACTCTCGAGGTGGCATCCAAAGTCGAAGAATACGACATCGACCATGCTCCTATCATGCCTAACTTCGCAATTCCGGCTGACTTCGGAATCGAAGAAGAGTACCGCTCCAGAATCACCGAAAAAGAACTTTTCGACGAATTCACACGCGACGAAAACGGAAATGTAGTACTATCCGATGAAGATGCCCACGACAAAATAAAGAAACTCGGCGGGTATGAAAAATTGTACCGTATAAAATTCGAGGCTGACTATCTGCGGAAAATCACTTACGAAGGCGCCGCACGACGTTACGGCACACCATTGTCGCCGGAAATAGACGAACGGATCAACTTCGAGCTACATATAATGAAAACCATGGGGTTTCCGGGATACTTTCTTATCGTTGAAGACTTTATCCGCGTAGGTCGCGAACAACTCGGCGTAAGCATAGGCCCCGGCCGAGGCTCCGCGGCCGGGTCGGTTGTAGCATACTGTCTGGGAATCACACAGATAGATCCGCTGAAGTATGATCTGCTTTTCGAACGTTTCCTCAATCCCGACCGTATATCACTTCCCGATATCGATATAGACTTCGACGATGACGGACGCGAAGACGTTCTCCGTTACGTCACCCAACGCTATGGCGAAGACAACGTAGCACACATCATCACCTACGGCACCATGGCTGCAAAACTGGCCATCAAGGACGTGGCACGCGTCAGCCGCCTGCCTTTGCCTGAAAGCAACCGTCTGGCAAAGATGATTCCCGCCCGAATGCCGGTTGTCAACGGCAAAGAGTTAAAGCCTACTCTGAAAAACTGCTACGAATACATCGACGAGTTCAAAAAAGAACTCGAAGGCAACAATGCTCCGGTGATAGACACGCTAAAATATGCGCGCCAGCTTGAAGGTAACGTCCGCAATGTAGGCGTACATGCCTGCGGTGTCATAATATGCCGCGACGACATAACCGACTGGGTTCCGGTAAGCACCGCCACAGACAAAAAGGACGGCAAGATACTCGTAACACAATACGAAGGCCGCGTAATCGAGGAAACCGGCCTTATAAAAATGGACTTCCTCGGCCTGAAAACCCTATCCATCATCAAGGAAGCGGTAGCGAACATACTCCACACCCGTGGCTTCAAACTCGACATCGATTCCATACCCATCGACGACCCCAAGACATACGAACTTTACAGCAAGGGACAAACCATAGGCACATTCCAGTTCGAGTCGACCGGTATGCAGAAGTATCTCCGCGAACTTCAGCCTACGGCATTCGAGGATCTCATAGCCATGAACGCCCTCTACCGTCCCGGGCCTATGGACTACATACCCGACTTCATCAAACGAAAACACGGCGAGTCACCCATTGTCTACGACATTCCGGAAATGGAAATGTACCTTAAAGACACTTACGGCGTGACGGTGTATCAGGAACAGGTCATGCTACTGTCGCGACTGCTGGCCGACTTCACCCGCGGCGAAAGCGACACCTTGCGCAAAGCCATGGGTAAAAAACTTATCGACAAGATGAATCAGCTTAAGGGCAAATTCCTTGCCGGAGGACAGAAAAAAGGCCATAAAGCCGACGTGCTCGAGAAGATATGGGCCGACTGGGAAAAATTCGCATCCTACGCGTTCAACAAAAGTCACGCCACCTGCTACAGCTGGGTAGCATTCCAGACCGCCTACCTCAAAGCCAACTACCCTTCGGAGTATATGGCTGCCGTACTTAGCCGAAACCTCACCGACATCACCAAGTTGACATTCTACATGGACGAATGCAAAGCCATGCGGATCAACGTAAAAGGTCCCGACGTCAATGAATCGTTCAGCTCATTCAGCGTCAACGCCAACGGCGACATACGCTTCGGCCTTTCAGCCATAAAAGGCATAGGCGTGAATGTGGTGAAAGAAATTATCGACGAACGCAACCGCGGCGGCGAATTCAAGGATATATACGATTTTGTGGAACGAGTACCCGCCGGCGCAATCAACCGCCGCGTATTCGACAACCTCGTGCTTGCAGGCGCTTTCGACTGCTTCACCGAACACAGGCGGGAAGACCTCGTCGCCGACAGTTTCCGCTCCGGTGAAACGGTGGACGAACAACTGTTGCGCTACGGGGCGCAGCATCAGAACGCAATGAAAATGCAGGAAGCATCTCTTTTCGGATTCGACGACGAAGAAATGCGCGCGTCAAGCCGCCCGCCAATTCCGCACGTTGCCGAATGGCCGCAGATCATGAGGCTCGACAAAGAACGCGAACTGGTGGGGATGTACCTGTCGGCACACCCGCTCGACCCATACTTCATCGAGCTAAACTACGGCATGTCGTGCTCGATGAAAGACAAAAACGACATCACCGGCAAAGACGGCCAGACCGTAACTTTCGGCGGCATGGTCATTTCCAACGAATCGAAGATGACACAATCAGGCTACGAAATGGCCATCGTCAAGCTCGAAGATTTCAGCGGAGCAGGCGATTTCACGCTATTCGGACGCAAAAAAGCCGAGCTCCAGCATCTATGCCAGGTCGGCGACGCCATTGTAGTCACAGCACGATTTGCAACCAACTCACGTACAGGACAAATGCGCCTTAACGTAGAAAACGTGCGCCCGCTGGCCGAAATGCGGGGACATCTCGTAAACGGCATTTCAATACACCTCAACAGCGATCAGTTCGACGACAATCTTGAGCGCTTTTTCGCCGAACACGACGCACCGCAGGACAACACAGCCGAAGCGGAAGGAACTGCGCCCGAAGCCGTACCGGTAGATTTCGTGGTGTTCGAACCCGTCATAAACCGCCGCATAAAACTCAACTCGGCCATACGCCTGCCACTGACCCGGAAAATACTCGACATCATTGAAAACGACCTCGGACTCGAATACTCCATCCAACGTGCATCATAAACCGACAATATACTCAAACAAAAATCAAAAATATCAACACTTGAAAATCTAAAAAAATGGCATTTACATTCACTGACGCAAACGTCCGCGAAATCATCGCTCAAGGCGGACCCGTAGTTATCGATTTCTGGGCAACATGGTGTGGACCCTGTATGGCACTCGCACCCGTTGTCGAAAGCCTCGCAACCGAATTCGAAGGCCGCGCTATAATAGGAAAATACAATGTCGATGAAGAATCGGAATTCGGAGCCGAAAACCGCATCCGGAGCATTCCGACAATCCTTTTCTACAAAAACGGCGCCATAACACCGATTCGCCTCGTAGGCAGTCAGTCCGTAGAAACACTACGCGCCAAAATCGAGGAACTCATAGCCCTCTGATCCGATAAGGCTATCTCCTTTTATAAATTAAAGCAACCAATCATAAACAATGAAAAAAGCAATAGTCTACACCACCGCAGCCGCATTGCTGACAGGCGCAGTGGCTTGTAACAAAAAAGCCGAAATGCATCAGAACCCATTCCTGACGGCCTACGACACACCATACGAAATACCGCCTTTCGATAAAATCACCTACGACGACTACATGCCTGCTCTTGAGGCCGGAATCGCCGAAAACAAAGCTGAAATCGACTCCATAGTCGCGAATCCCGCAACTCCTGATTTCGAGAACACAATTCTGGCTCTCGACAACTCGGGGCAGACACTGACAAAGGTGGTAATGGTATTCGGAGCACTCAATGAATCCAATTCCTCCGACGAGATGGTAGCCATAGCCGAGAAATTCTTCCCGGCTTATTCCGAATTCTCCGACGAAATGACGATGAACGACGCGCTTTTCGAACGCATAAAATATGTATACGACCGTCGTGACTCACTGGCTCCTGAAACCGACAGCCGCCGTCTTGTCGAAGAATATTACAAAAACTTCACACGCAACGGAGCTTTACTCGATGCAGAAAAAAAAGAAGAGCTTAAAAAAGTCAACACCGAACTGACAAACCTCTACCTACAGTTCAACAAAAATCTGCTTAACGCCACAAACGCCTTTGCCATCGTCGTCGACAATCCCGAACGTCTGTCCGGCCTGCCTCAAAGCAGCATCGACCAAGCTGCCGCAGAAGCTAAAGAGCGCAAGATCGGAGAAGGTAAATGGGTATTCACTCTTCATGCACCGAGCCGTCTGCCTCTGCTTCAGTTCGCCGACGACCGCGACCTTCGTCGCGAAATGTATGAGGGATATACAAACCTCGCATTCGGCGGAGAATACGACAATACCGGCGTGATCAACAAAATTCTTGCCGCCCGCGCCCGCAAAGCCGAACTTCTGGGCTTTGAGAACTTCGGTGAATACTGCACCGACAAAGTTATGGCTAAAAACGTGGCCAATGCCGAGAACCTGCTCAAACAGATATGGTATCCGGCCGTAAACCGCGTAAAAGAAGAAGTCGCTGAAATGCAGGCTCTGGCCGACGCAGAAAACGCAGGCATAAAGATCGAACCTCAGGACTATTATTACTACGCCGAGAAAGTACGCAAACAGAAATATGACCTCGACGAATCGAAAGTCCGCGAATACTTCGCACTCGACTCGGTGCGCAACGGCATATTCAACATGGCCGAACGCCTCTATGGAGTGAAATTCACCGAAATGAAAGATGCTCCACGCTACTACGACGAAGTGACCGTCTACGACGTTACGGATGCCGCCACCGGCGAACACGTAGCAGTATTCATGACCGACTATTTCCCGCGCGCCTCAAAACGTCAGGGAGCATGGATGAGCGAGTTCAAAGGCTCATGGATGAACCCCGACAGCACATGGTCGCGTCCTGTCATCTATAATGTCGGAAACTTCTCGCGCCCGACAGCCGACGCCCCCGCGCTTCTGACCCTTGACGAAGTCGAAACCATGTTCCACGAATTCGGACACGGACTCCACGGTATGCTTGCCCGTGCACGCTATCGCGGACAGGCCGGCACAAATGTCGACCGCGACTTCGTCGAACTCCCGTCCCAGATTCACGAACATTGGGCACTCGAACCCGAACTGCTGCGCAGCTACGCCCGTCATTACCGCACAGGCGAAGTGATTCCCGACAGCCTGATCGAACGCCTGCAGGCCGCATCGACCCACAATCAGGGATTCACCACCGCCGAACTCGTAGGAGCAGCACTTCTCGACCTGCAGTATGGCAAACTCAATCCCGAAGGCGACATCGACATAGCAGAATTTGAAAAACGCGTCGCCGACGAACTCGGCATGCCTGCCGAACTGACCTACCGCTACCGTTCGCCCTACTTCAAACATGTGTTCGGAAGCGACGAGTATGCGTCAGGCTACTACACATATCTCTGGGCAGAGGTTCTCGACTCCGACGGATTCGAGCTGTTCAAGGAAAAGGGCATCTTCGACCCCGAAACAGCACGCAAGTTCAAGGAAAACGTTCTTGAGAAAGGCGGCTCGGAAGACCCGATGACCCTTTATGTAAATTTCCGCGGACACGAACCGTCTGTCGACGCACTGCTGCGCAACAGAGGCCTAAAACCCGTTGCAAACGTCAACCTGAAATCGCACAGCGGCAAATAAATAAAATCAGATAAGCCGCATAAGCAAGGCTTCGCCATATATACCGTCGGGATTCCGGTTCAAAAAAACCGCTCCCGGCGGTTTTTTATTTTATTATTATGAAGCAAAAACGTATCTTTGTAGATAGCTTTAACCAACGATAAGACCGATGATGAAATTCATATCCTGGAATGTCAACGGCCTGCGGGCCGCCGACAACAAGGGCTTCCGGGAAATTTTCCGGGATTTTGACGCCGATTTCTTCTGCGTTCAGGAAACCAAGCTCCGCGAAGGCCAGATCGACATGCAGTTCGATGGCTATAAATCATGGTGGGACTACGCCGACCGCCCCGGATATTCAGGAACAGCCATATTCTCACGCCATGAACCGCTGTCGGTAAAATATGGAATAGGCGTCGACGTACACGACCATGAAGGCCGTGCCGTGACACTCGAATATCCCGACTTTTTTCTTGTCTGCGTCTATACGCCAAATTCCCAGGACGGTCTGGCACGCCTGCCATACCGCATGGACTGGGAAAACTGCTTTCTTGAATACGTCAAAAGCCTCGACTGTCTGAAACCGGTGATAATATGCGGCGACCTCAACGTGGCACACAAGGAGATAGATCTTGCCAACCCTAAAGCCAACCGACAAAGCGCCGGATTCTCCGACGAGGAACGCAACGCATTCTCCCGACTGCTCGACGCCGGATTCACCGATTCTTTCCGCCATCTTCATCCGGATACGACCCAAGTCTACAGCTGGTGGAGCTATCGCGGCCGCGCCAGAGAGAAGAATGTGGGATGGCGCATAGACTACTTCGTAGTTTCACGACGGTTGGCAGAACGAATCTCCGTCGCCGACATCCATTGCGACATAAAAGGCTCGGACCACTGCCCTGTCGAACTTATATTGACCGACTGACCCGAGCTTATGGCCAAAACAAAAATCAAGACAGCCTGGTTCTGCACTGCCTGCGGAGCCGACTCGCCTAAATGGGCCGGACGGTGCCCGTCATGCGGCGAGTGGGGAACTCTTGTCGAAGAACGCGTGTCAACACCGGCATCCGCCGCTACCGGCAGCAATGCCGGATACAATCACCGCCATGCTCCGGCAGGACGCCCGCGTGCTGTCAACGACATAGAAGTGACTGAAGAACCCCGAGTGCTGATGCCCGGACGAGAACTCAACCGGGTGCTCGGCGGTGGACTTGTCCGAGGCTCTATAATCCTTCTTGGCGGCGAACCGGGCATAGGCAAATCAACCCTTATTCTGCAAAGCCTCCTCGGTCTTCCAAAAGGCACAATCCTTTATGTGTCAGGAGAAGAAAGCGCCACACAACTCAAACTCCGCGCCGAACGCATAGGCCGCGGAAGCGACAACCTTCTGATAGCCTGCGAAACATCGCTCGAACACATATTCACACACATAGAAAATACCGCACCCGACATTCTGGTGGTCGACTCCATCCAGACCATAGCCACCGACACACTCGACTCATCGGCCGGCTCTGTCAGTCAGGTGCGTGAATGCGCGGCAGCACTCCAACGCTACGCGAAAGAAAGCGGAGTGCCTGTGATTCTAATAGGGCACATCAACAAGGACGGAGCCATTGCCGGCCCGAAAGTCCTGGAACATATCGTCGACGCCGTCCTCCAGTTCGAAGGCGACCGCCAGCACATGTACCGCATACTGCGAGCCATCAAGAACCGATTCGGTTCCACGGCCGAACTCGGCATCTACGAAATGATACAGCGCGGGCTGCGGGAAGTCGCCAATCCCTCCGAACTGCTTATGTCAACCACTTCGGGCGACCTCTCGGGTGTAAGTGTCGGAGTGACAGTCGAAGGCATGCGCCCATTTCTTATAGAGGTGCAGGCATTGGTAAGCACAGCTGCCTACGGCACCCCGCAGCGCTCGGTTACAGGATTCGATGCCAGACGCATGAACATGCTGCTGGCCGTACTTGAAAAGCGCGCCGGATTCAAGCTTACGCAAAAAGACGTATTCCTGAACATCGCAGGCGGCCTGCGTGTCAACGATCCGGCTCTGGACCTTGCCGTTATCGCCGCAATATTGTCGAGCAATGTCGACATGACAATTCCGGCCGGCTTCTGCCTCGCCGGAGAAGTAGGGCTTTCGGGCGAACTGCGTCCGGTAGTCCGAATAGACCAACGCATAGCCGAAGCCGAAAAACTCGGCATGACCGACATACTTGTACCCGACGGAAGCCTCAAAGGCATTGATACCGGCAAGCTCAAGATAAAAGTCCACACCGCAGCCCGGGTCGACAAGGCATTCCGCATTCTCTTCGGTTAAACCACATACAAACACTCTCCTTTGATTATGGATATAACCCTGCCACCCCGTATATCTTCAAGCGGGAAACCGACCGAAACATTAAAGATCGGTGCCGGCGAACGCCGTATTGTCGTCATTGGTGCAAACGGCGCGGGAAAGACGCGCTTCACCGCCCGCATTGTGGCCGACCTGAAAGCACGGTCGCTGTGCCTGAGCGCACTGGCCGGCATCTATAAGCCATGCCCACCCGAACGCGAACCGGCGCCATCGTCGCTGGAATCACGCCTGGCGCTGGAGGTCTGCGCCGACCAGTTCCGACGGGGAAATTCGACCGAACTGGATCTGCTGCTTGCCCAGCTGCTCCACGACGAAATGTCGAACCTTATGGCCTACAAAATGGTACGCGCCGACCATCCCGAGGCCGAACTGCGCCCTACCCGACTCGACCGCGTAGTCGAACTCTGGCGCGAAGTCTTTCCAAGCAACCGTGTACTCCTCGAATCCGGAAAAATACTATTCGGACGCGGACTCGACAACGACACCTATCCGGCCATACGCCTCTCCGACGGCGAACGCGCCGTGCTCTACTATTCCGGAGCCATACTCTATGCTCCGTCGAAAGCCGTAGTGTTCGTAGATTCGCCGGAAATGTTTCTGCATCCTACTGTAGCCATATCGCTGTGGAACCGGCTTGAGATGATGCGCCCTGACTGCACATTCTGCTACACGACGCACGACACTGAATTCGCATCCTCCCGCACCGGAGCACCCGTAATATGGGTTCGCGACTTCTCGCCCTCGGCCAAAGCATGGGACTACGAGATTCTACCTATGCAGACAGGAATTCCTCAGGAACTGTATATGGCTCTTGTTGGCTCCCGTAAACCTATACTTTTTATCGAAGGCGACGGACGCCGCTCTATCGACGGACGCCTCTACCCTTTGATTTTTCCGGATTTCACTGTCACTTCCCTCGGCAGCTGCAACAAAGTCATAGAAGCCACACGCACATTCCGCGACCTGTCGGCACTGCACAAAATGGACTCGTTCGGAATAGTAGACCGCGACCGTCGCGACGACCACGAAGTAGCATATCTGCGCGGAAAGAATGTGATGGTTCCCGATGTGGCTGAAATAGAAAACATGCTGATGCTCGAAGACGTGGTGCGCGCCATGGCGCGGGCTGCAGGAAAAGACGACAGCCGTGTATTCGTCAAAGTGCGCAAGGCCATCGTCGCACAGTTCAAGGCCGATCTGCACCAGCAGGCACTTCTTCATACCCGCCACAGGGTGAAACGCACCCTCGAATACCGCGCCGACGCACGTTTCGGCTCAATAGGCGAACTCGAAGCACACCTGACAGAACTGATCGCCGAACTCGATGCACGCAAACTTTACGAAAATATATGCCGGCGTTTCAACGACCTTGTGAACAGTTCAGACTATAACGGAATCCTGAAAGTCTACAACCAGAAGTCAATGCTCGCCACCAGCAACGTGGCCCCCCTCTGCGGATTCAAGAACCGCGATGAATACATCGACGGAATAATACGCCTGCTGCGCTCGCGACAGGCGGAAGCCGCAAACATACGCATAGCCGTACGCCGTTGCCTCGGCCTGCCAGAACAATAAAAAAGCAAAGCGAAAAAATGGAATTCAACTCCCAGTCAAATAATAAACGAGGAAATAATTTCCGACGTCGCGACGGAGGCGCCGACTCCGTGCTGCCCGACGTCGCAGGTCGTCTTGTGCCGCGCGACACCGAAATAGAAGCCGCCGTACTGGGCGCACTGATGCTTGAAAAAGACGCTTATACTCTTGTATGCGACATACTGAAGCCTGAAAGTTTCTACGAACCACGGCATCAGCGTATCTACGAGGCAATACAGAGCCTCGGCGCAGCACAGCGCCCTATCGACATGCTGACCGTCATAGAACAGCTCAGGCAGAACGATGACCTCGATAAAGTCGATGGCGCACCTTACATCGTGTCGCTCACATCGAACGTGGCCTCGGCGGCGCACATAGAATTCCACTCGCGCATCGTAGCCCAGAAATATCTCGCCCGCGAACTTATAAGCTTCGCCACACAGGTCGAGAACCTCGCTTTCGACGAAAGCAACGATATCGACGACCTCCTGCAGGAAGCCGAGGCAAAACTGTTCGAGATTTCTCAGCGAAACGTAAAGAAAGAAGTAACCCAGATCGACCCGGTCATATCCCAGGCCGTCGAACAAATACAGGTCGCGGCAAACCGCGCCTCCGGTCTTTCCGGTCTGGAATCCGGCTATCACGATCTCGACAAGATAACGTCGGGATGGCAGAATTCCGACCTTGTCATCATTGCAGCCCGCCCTGCCATGGGTAAAACCGCTTTCGTGCTTTCGATGGCAAAAAACATGGCCGTGAATTTCAATACGCCCATAGCGATATTCTCGCTCGAAATGAGCAACCTGCAGCTCGTAAACCGTTTGATTTCCAATGTATGCGAAATCGAAGGTTCAAAAATCAAATCCGGCGACCTGTCGCCTATGGAGTGGAATCAGCTGATGGTAAGGCTGAAACAACTCAACGGCGCACCGCTGTTTATCGACGATACCCCCTCGCTGTCGGTGCTCGAGTTGCGCACCAAAGCACGCCGCCTTGTGCGCGAGCATAAAGTGAAAATGATAATTATCGACTACCTGCAGCTTATGAATGCCTCCGGCATGAAATTCGGATCACGCGAGCAGGAAGTCAGCATGATATCGCGCTCTCTGAAACAGCTGGCAAAAGAACTGAATATACCCATCGTGGCACTCTCGCAGCTCAACCGTTCGGTGGAATCACGTTCAGAAACAAACAAGCGCCCGCAGCTTTCCGACCTCCGCGAATCCGGAGCCATCGAACAGGACGCCGACATGGTGTGCTTCATCCACCGTCCGGAATATTATCTCAAGTCATCGACCGACGCTTCCGGCGCCGACATACGCGGAAAAGCCGAATTCATAATAGCCAAGCACCGAAGCGGCGCTGTCGGCGACGTCGATATGCGCTTCCGTGCCGCTTTCGCACGCTTCGAGAACTGGATTGCCGAAGCACCCGAGAGCGGCTTCGGCTACAGCCGCCGTGCCGCCCGCGACAACGACGAAAACGCTCCCGTAGCTGCTGCCGCAGCCGTAGGAGCTTCAACGCCGGAAAACGCGGGGGCTGACATTGCCCCGAATTCCGACTTTCTCAAACCTGCCGCAGCCGGCGAGGAATCGCCGTTCTGAAAGCACGTCGTTATTACCTGCGGCGACGTCCGCGCATAAGCTTGGAAACGCGCTTTATAAGCTTGAAGCCAAGTATGGCGTATTCGGCATAGCTGAACGCGCCCATCACGCGCCCGACAAGCGACGTCGAACCGGTCAGACGCTGAGGCATACGGCGATATTGCTCCGTCAAGGCATTGAGCCTGTATTTTTCAATCTCTACACGTGCTCCGACAAGTGCGCGACGATAGCGTAGCTCGTCGAGCGTATAGCCTTTCCACTGTTCATTGTTCGCTATCATTGCTTTTCTGCGTTTCCGCTTCTTTAGGAGGTTCGACAATCAGACGGCTTATGAATCGCGCTATAGGATCGAAAATCAGTTTCTGGCGGAACACGACAAGCAGCACGAACAGAATCACATAGAAACCGGCAATATAGACGTATGCCCACATCGGATGCGATATGGTCGATGCCAGCATGTGGCCGACACCTATCGATATGAATATAAGCGCCACCATTCCGACTATTATCATCAGGGCATAAAATGTGAGCGCCGACAGCAACAGGGTCAGTTTCTCGGCGGCATTCAGGCGCGCATCCTCAAGGCGCAGCTTGACATAACGCGTCACACCGGCCGTCAAGGCTTTCAGCCCCGATGTCGTTTCATTGTCCATAATACATAATGTGTGAATAGCGACGGCGCGCGACGACGTCGTCTTACCGTCATGTCGCGCGCCGCCCCGTATTGGTATAAATATCTTTATTTGTTCTTCTCCACCTCCGAAGCGATAATCTCGACGAGTTCGTCGACACGTGCGGTAGGCAGAATGCCGCGTTTCTGAAGAATCAGACGAATACGGTCGCGGAGTTCAGGTCCCGTGGTCGGGGTCAGAAGGGCTGCGGCGCCGGCACCCACCAGCGCACCCAGCAGAAATGTAGCAAAACCTCTCATAATTTACTTAACGTCTTTGATTTCTTCTGCAATCTGGTCGGCGAGTTCATTAAGATCCCGCTCCTTGATATTGGGAACATGCGATTTGATGAAATCACGGATGGCATCGCGGGTTTCACTACCGCTTTGGGGAGCAAGAAGAAGTGCGGCTGCAGCACCTACAAGAGCACCGCCAAGTGCGGCTGCGATCAGGGGAAAAGCTTTCATTGTCGTAAGATTTTAGTTATGTCTGTTTCTTTTGTCTGTAATATGCGATACTCTGCCTCAGCATCCGCATCGCTTAACTTACAACGCCCGAAGTTAACCAAAAGTTCTTACAAATCCAAATTACTTTTTCAAGGCTCTGCCATATAACAAAGGTACATGCCGCGGCATACCATAATTTATTTCATCAATATATTGCGGCCGGTAGCCTCAGGGCAATACAGGCTCTTGCCGAAGGTAATATCAGGATTGCAACAACTGTACCAACCGACATTCTCCCATACGGAAATACAGCGGAGAAGAAACAAAAAAGCCATCGTGCCCCAGGGCATGATGACTTCTGTAAATTTAAGTTGTAGCTAAATTATTTAGCTTCTTCTGCGGGAGCGGCAACTTCTTCTACTTTTGCAGCAGCATCCTCAACAGCGCTTTCTGTAGCTTCAGCAACTTCTTCAGTAGCTTCGGCAACAGGTTCAACAACTTCAGCGTTAACAACTTCAGTAACTTCTTCTACGGGAGTAGCAGCTTCAGCTTCGCAAGCTTTTTCAGTGTTGTTGGTGCAAGCGCAGAAAGATACGCTGAGTGCAGCAGCAAGTACGTAAACAAACTTTTTCATTTTCGTTCTAAATTAAAAAGTAATAAAACAATATTTTATGCTTCAAAAACGCTACAAAGGTATGACATTTTTTTCAACGGAGAAATTTATTGTCATATTTTTTTCACACATGCATGTTTTTTAACACAAAGCAACAGTAAGATGCCTTTACTGAGGCATTCAGCGACGGTTGCGGCTTCGTATCTCAGCAGCAAGCAGATTGGCCATCATCACAGCCTTGGTGATATGGTCGCATATATGGTCGGAGCCTATAAGCTTGTCTATGCCGGCATGTTCAAGAGAAGAACGCACACCGGATTTAACGCCCGACAACACTATATGTATTCCGTCGTTCTGCGACGACTTGATAAGCATTTCAAGATTATGCAGAGCTGTGGCATCTATAAACGACACCTTGCGCATACGTATAATACGCACCAGCGGCTTCTCGGCAAGCGCCGTACGCATAAGTTCGTCGAACCTGGTGGCGACACCGAAGAAGAAGGGACCGTCGATTTCGTAGACACTCACTCCCTTTGCAACATTGAGCACTTCATGCTGCTGCAGTTCCGTGCCTTCGGCCACATCGAGTTTCTCGGAATATACTTTGATTTCCGTATTTTCAGTGACACGGCGCATGAACAGCACGACAGCAAGAAGAAGGCCTATCTCGATTGCAATCGTAAGGTCGAAAATGACCGTCAGGAAGAAAGTCACAAGCAGGACGGATATGTCGCTCTTCGGAGCACGGAATATACCTACTATCGTACGCCATCCGCTCATGTTGTACGCAACCACCATAAGCACCGCCGAAAGGCAGGAAAGAGGCACATAGTTTATAAGCGGCATAAGGAAGAGGAAGATCAGCAACAGCACGAGCGCATGGACGATACCGGCCACGGGAGTACGTCCCCCGTTGGTGATATTGGTCATGGTACGGGCAATGGCACCTGTCACGGGAATACCGCCGAAGAAAGGCACCGCGATATTAGCGAGTCCCTGCCCTATCAGTTCCGTATTGCTGTTGGTCCTCGAACCTGTGACACCGTCGGCCACCGTAGCCGAGAGCAACGATTCTATGGCTCCGAGCACCGCGATTGTGAATGCCGAGGGCAGCAGCATGTTGATGGTAGCCATGTTCAGATGAAAGGCATGCGGCGTCGGGATATCGGTAGCCATGGTGCCGAAGCGGTCGCCAATGGTTTCCACACTGTACCAATCGGTCAGAAGTTCCATTACGTATGCACCCGCCGTCACCATTATAATGGCTATCAGCGCACCCGGAAGTTTCTTTGATATCCGTGGTGTCAGCAATATTATTGCAAGCGACGCGATAGATGTCAGCACCGTCGGAATGGACGTCTGCCCGATCTTAGAGATATACATTCCCCATTTCGGGATAAACGCGCCGGGAATATCCCTCAGGCCCAGTCCGAGAAAATCATTAATCTGGGTAGAGAATATTGTCAGTGCGATACCGGCTGTAAAACCGACTACGATAGGATACGGGATAAACTTGATGACAGTGCCGAGGCGGAATATGCCGAGAAGCACCAGTATCACACCGGCCATGAACGTGGCGATGGCAAGGCCGTGCAGGCCGAACTGGGCTATTATGTTATATACGATAACAATGAAAGCTCCGGTTGGGCCGCCTATCTGAACGGTGTTACCGCCAAAGAACGACACCATGAAACCACCTATAATGGCCGTTATCAGACCGATTGTAGGACTTACACCTGAAGCGATACCGAAAGCGATGGCCAATGGAAGGGCTACGATGCCGACTACAATACCCGCTGTAACGTCGGCCTTCAGCTTATCCATCGAATAATCACGCAAACAGCCGAATAACTTCGGCCGGAAGTCGATAGAAGCGGAAAAATCCATGACTGTAGAAATGTACCTAAAAATATAGAAAACCTTAAATTTTCCGCAAAGGTACAAAAATTACTGAAAAAAGCAAAAATAATCGTATAGACAACATCATACGTCCGGCAAGCATACATATATTTGCATATTGATATAACCATACAAACATAAAAAACAGATGAAAGAACAGAATCCCGGAAAATCGGTATTCATTACCGGCGGTGCAGCCGGCATAGGCGAAGCCTCCGTGCGCAAATTCGCGGCAGAAGGCTGGAAGGTGACATTCATGGACATCGACAGAGAAAAAGGCGACGCTCTTGCCGCCGAATATGGCTGCAACGTCATTTTCGAAGAAGGCGACACCCGCAGCCGCATGGACATAAAACGTGCCGTGGCAAGCGCGACAGAACATTTCGGAGGAATCGACGCCGTATTCGCCAATGCAGGCATACACCGTTCAAACACTTTGCTCGACATCAGCGACGAAGAATTGGATATGATATTGCAGATCAACATCATAGGCACCGTCAACACTCTTCAGGAAGCCGTACCGGCCATTATCGCACGCGGAGGCGGCGCCGTAGTCATCAACGCGTCCGACCAGTGCCTTGTAGGAAAAGCGCGCAGTTTCGCCTACGGCATGACAAAAGGCGCTCTCGGTCAGATAACCCGCAGTCTGGCTATCGATCTCGGCCGACAGGGCGTCAGAGTGAACGCAGTCTGCCCCGGGACAATACATACCCCTCTGGTCGACGGCGTTTTCGCCCGCTGTTCAGCCTGCGACGGCGGCTTACGCACTGTCGAAGAATACATGGCGGAAGAGGACGCTCTGTTCATCCGCGGACGCATGGGCCAAGCCGGAGAGGTGGCAGGGCTTGTCTACTTCCTCGCATCGGACGAGGCATCGTTCTGCACCGGAGGTCTTTATCCTGTCGACGGCGGACTGACAGCAGTTCGCTGACGGTCAGCGTACGCGCTCAAGGTCACTGCCCGCAGGAGTCTGGAAGATTCTAAGTCCGAATTCCCCGACGACGGCATACACATGGTCGAAGATCGCCGACTGTATACGTTCGAAATCTTTCCATTCCGTGGTATTTGTAAAAAAATAGAGCTGCAATGGCAAACCTGACGGAGTCGGTTCAAGCTGCCGGACCATCACAAGCATATCAGTATTCACACTCGGATGCGACGAAAGATAGCGTTCAAGATAAACCCTCAGCAGGCTGAGATTCACCTGTAGCGACAAATCCGTATCTTCAGGAAGCATCCCTGCGGAAACGAGTTTTTCAATTTCAGCGGAAGTGCAGAAACGCACGGTACTGATGTCGATATAGACCGCGCGTTCCACTCGCCTGCCGCCTGATTCACGCATGGGCTGATAGTTGCGGAACGACTCCGATACAAGTGTGTAAGGCGGTATGGTCGATACGGAATTGTCCCAGTTACGTATCTTTACAGTAGTCAGCGACACGTCTATGACCTCGCCGTTGACCCCTTGCTTTTCAGCCATTATCCAGTCGCCGCGGTGCAGCATTTTGTTTGCCGTGAGCTGCACACTCGCTACAAGTCCGAGTATCGTGTCCTTGAAAACGAGCATAAGCACGGCAGCCGAAGCACCAAGAGCCGTTATTATAGCCAGTGGTGAACGTCCGATCAACAGACTGAGTCCTATAATAACACCAACTCCTATAATAATCAGTTTAAGCATCTCGAACACCCCTTTCACGGCATAGACGCGCAAATTGTCGCGACGCAGAATTGCCTTGTAGAGGTTCCCGATAAAAATCACACATATCCTGACTGCTGCCCACAGTATGTAGAACGACGTCAATGTCTGCAACCAATAGACCGAAGTGGCACTGTCGCCGAAAAATCCCGGCAGCAAACGGCTGATCAGTATCGCCGGCGCAAGTTGCGCTACCGCGCGTAGAAAAGACGGATTGAGCAGATCATCATCCCAGGTAGTGGAACTGCGGGCCACCATTTTTTCTACAAAAGCGAGTATGGCTTTTGTAAGCTGATAGAATATTACAGCCGCAAGGGCTATGCCGACAAGAACAACAGCATCTGCAACGGAGCCGAGAGGAGGCGTCGCAAGGCTTTCAGAAATAAATTCACGGACTGATGAGTACATAGTGAGGCTACAGCAATTCGATAAGTTTATTAATATCGGAATTTCTACCTGCAACTTTGCCCGAACGGCCTCGAGGCAAACGCGAAGCGGACAGCACTGCGTCTGCAAGCTGCTCCGGTTCGAAACCGGCGGCAATCACGGCATTGTCACGCCGGCCATCGCCAAGCTGCTCCGCGGCACAATCGAAAGGAGTCACCGCAATCGGCGCGTCGAAACACAGTGCCTCGGCTACGGTTATGCCAAAGCCCTCGTGAAGCGACGGCTGCACATAGACATCGGCACCTGCCATATAGGGGAAAGGATTGGTTCGCGGCCCGTAGAAGCGTACTCTGTCGGCAAGGCCGAGGCTGTCGGCCATTGCACGGTAACGGGGAGCAAGCTCTCCGCCACCGATAAAATGCCAGCACGCGTCCGTCCCGGAATCGAGCAGGACACGCAGACTTTTAAGCGCAAGGTCTATGCCTTTCTCCGGATTCAACCGTGCGACCGTGACAACATTCAGAACCGGAGCGGGAGCAGGAGCATAATCGGAGCCGGCGGATGAATCGGCCAGTATGGATTTTTCGTCGATGATATTACGGAAAAGGGCGGCATGTCCGGCAAATTCCGGATAACGGCGGCGATAGACATCGAGCGCATGCGGCGACACACAGAATACACGATCGTAGGAACCATGTGTCAGCCTTGAAGTGCTGACACGGTCAAAAGTGCGTTCGAGATCGAAGTGTATCCATGCCGCACGCCGACGGGCACGTGTATGGCGGGTTATGTAGCAGTCAAGAAATTCGCTCGGACCGGCATAGTTCACTGCAAGATCGAATTCCATACCGCCGGCCGCAATCTCATCGCCTATGGCATAGTCGAAAAATGGCAGCAAGGTACCTGAAAGCCTGGAGCGGAGATAGACGGCAAGCATCTTTATAGTCGAAGCTATATTTCCGGATTTCAAGCCTTTCAGCAGGCCACGGCTTCGCGAGCGCATGAAATCGCGCACACGCATATAGCCTCCGATCTGATGGACCGTGACATCGGCAGGAACAAAGCTTTCGAAACCACCTCCGGGCTGCATCAAGGCAAGATGGATTTCATATCGGTCGCGAGGAATGGCTCCAAAAAGGCTCAGAAGCGACTTTTCGACACCCCCGACATTAAGTTCATTTATCGCGAACAATATTTTTTTCTTTTCCACTGCATTCATGACATGTCCGGCAACATTATTTGTCAGGATTCCCTCAACTGACGCGAACGGAATTCCGACAGGCATATCGCCGTGGCTGTAGCGACATTGAGTGATTCGGAAGTCGGCCGGCCGGCCGGAAAAGGCGGGATGAACAGACGGCGCGTGACGGCTTCCGCAACCTGAGGCGAAATTCCGCTTCCTTCATTGCCCATCACAAGCAGGCCGGCAGAAGCGAGAGCCGTGGAATAGATATTGTCGCCGTCAAGAAAAGTGCCGTAAACCTCCGTTGCCTCAGGCAGCGATGCTACAAAAGCGGGCAAATCAGTATAAATAACCCGGACGCGCGCTATGGCTCCCATTGTGGACTGCACGACCTTCGGAGAAAAAGCGTCGACACAGTCATGTGAAGCAACAATGGTTTCGACGCCCATCCAGTCGCATGTGCGGATTATCGTTCCGAGATTCCCCGGATCCTGAACCCGGTCGAGAGCCACGACAAGCGAACGGTCGGGGCGCGCCGAGTCCACATCTGCCGCCGGCGGCAGACCGAACAAAGCTATGACAGGAGGTGTGGCCATAAGGCGTGTCATCATCCGAAGTTCGCCACGCGTAGCCGGCACGACTTCCGCAGCGGCCGGAATAGCGGCTGCGTTTGCATCCAGCCACGATTCTTCCGCAAAAAGATAGCGACAAGTAAAATGCGGCAGTACGTCGAGAACGCATTTTGTACCTTCGGCAACAAAGAGGCCCGTTTCACGACGGTCGCGTGCATCGGCCAATGAATTTACAAGTTTGATTGTCCGCTTGGTAATCATTCTGATTCGGAGAATTTATAACCGGCTTCGCGTATCATGGCCACATCGTCGGCCACGGTGGCTCCGAGCGTGGTGAGCAGATCACCCATGATTCCGCCGTTTATTCCCACACGTATGGCTTCAAGCATATCAGCCCGGCTCAGACGGGCACGTCCTCCGGCAAAACGGAGCACGGTATGCGGATGCGCCATGCGAAACAAGGCTATGGCGTCGATTATTTCATCTATACTTATAAGAGGCACGTCCTCCAAAGGAGTGCCCTTTATGGGAGAAAGAATGTTGACAGGAATTGAATCCGGTCTGACACGTCGCAGAGTCAACGCGAACTCGGCTCGTTGCCGCCGTGTTTCACCCATTCCTATTATCCCTCCGCTGCATATCTCGAAGCCTATTTCACGTGCAGTTTCAATTGTCGCTATCTTATCCTCAATGCTATGGGTCGTGCACAGAGTCGCGAAATGCGACGGCGCAGTTTCAAGGTTGCAGTGATAGCGACGCACACCCGCATCCCAAAGCTGCTGCAAAGCCGGGCGATCGATAAGGCCGAGCGAAGCACATGTGAAAAGCCCCGTTTCACTTTTGACGTCGGCAGCCAGGCGGCACACTTCGTCGAGAGCACGTCCGCGCAAAGCCTTGCCACTGGTGACAAAAGAAAAACGACTGATACCGCAACGGCTGTTCAGACGTGCAGCATCAAGGCATGTGTCACGGTCTATGACATCGTACACGTCGCAACTTGTATTGTAATGTGCACTCTGGGCACACCATTTACAATTCTCCGGGCAACGGCCGGAACGGGCGTTGACTATCGAGCACGAGTCGAACCGGTCGCTGCCGAAGCGGCGCGTCACTTCTGCCGCGGCGTCGCGAAGCGCCGCCACACCTTCGGCAGTGGAGATACTTGCCAAAGAGTAGACACAATCTTCAGTCAATTCTCCGCCGGCAAGGACGCAGTCCAGACAACGGGCAATAAAATTTGTTTCTTCCTCCGCATCGCGCAGGGGTGCTGTGATATGATCGGTTTTCATCGGCTCTAATCAATGCTGGTAGAGATAACGCTTTATCGAACGCTTCGGCGTTTTTTCGAACTCCTCCTGAAATACCTTGACTTCCGCAATGCGGCTGTAGTCGGGCAAATCATGGTTAAGATCGCTTATATTCTTTTCCATCTGCTGCTCGATCTGAGGCATTTTCAAGCCGACAGCAGATGCTGCTTCGATATCGGGATGAACGAGGGCTACAAGTTTGCCATCCTTTTCAACAACAAGCGATTCGTTGACATAAGGCATATTATTGAGCAGGTGTTCTATTTCTTCGGGATATATGTTCTGGCCGGAAGGCCCGAGAATCATGTTCTTGTCGCGACCGCGTATATATATGTATCCGTCGCTGTCGACATTGCAGATATCGCCGGTGTTCATCCACCCATCGGCATCGAATACCGATGCCGTGGCCTCATCATTTTTATAATAACCTTTCATCACGTTCTGTCCGCGCACCCACAGCACTCCGGCAACAGAAGCCGGGTCGGACGAATCGACACGTATCTCCATACGGTCGACAACCTTGCCGCAGCTTGCCGGACGCTGGACGTCCCATGCGGCGTACGAAATCAGCGGGCCGCATTCGGTCATGCCATAGCCCACGGTATATGGAAAACGTATGCGGCGCAGGAAAGCCTCGACTTCCTTGTTGACCCCGGCTCCGCCTATGATAAGTTCGCGCAACTCGCCGCCGAACGAATCTATTATCTTCTGCTTGATCTTAGCCAGCAGATGATCGTCGAGCACAGGTACGTGCATAAGCAATTTCATCAGCGGGCGTTCGAGAGTCGGGAATACGCGTGTCTTGATGATTTTCTCGATAATCAGCGGAACGGCGACTATCAGCTTGGGTCTGACGCGCGCGAAAGCCTCCATGATAACTTTTGGCGAAGGCGTACGGGTCAGGAAATGAGTGTGGCATCCTTTGGCGAACGGGTGTATCATCTCGACCATGAAGCCGTACATGTGTGCAAGCGGAAGCATGCACACCATTCCGTCACCCGGCTCAAGGAAGGTCAGACCGTCGATACAGAACTGCAGGTTGGACCACAGGTTGCGATAGGTGAGCATCACTCCTTTGGAAAAACCCGTCGAACCGGATGTATAGTTTATCACAGCCACAGCATCGGGATCCTCGTCGGAATAACTTACATCGGCGGGCAGAAAACGTTCCGGATATTTTTCACCGAAAAGACGGTTCAGGTTGTCGCGTGCCGCAGTGAGTTTTTTATTCCGCGAGAACAGCAGAGAATAATCGTTTATAAGGATAGTCCCTTCAAGAAGACGCATAGACTCCTGATCAAGGTTTTCCCATGTGGAATTGTCTACAAAAAACAGACGTGCTTCGCTATGGTTGACCAGATGGTGTATCGTATCAGCCTTGAAATCGTGAAGAATAGGAACCGCCACCGCACCGTAAGTCAGCGACGCCAAAGCGGCAATTGCCCATTGTGCGGAATTGCGTCCGCAAATAGCGATTTTGTCGCCACGCCGCAAGCCGCAGTTCTCGAAAAGCAGATGAAGCTTCGCTATCTTGCGGGCCACGTCGCGGAACTGGAATGAGGCTCCCTGAAAATCTGTAAGAGCCAGCGACTCCCAGTTGTCGCGGAGCGCCTGGCCTATGTATGCTGTAAGTGTGTCTTGTCGTATCATGTCTTATGAACGCCGAAGGCAAGCCTGCGGTTCGCCTCTACGGAGATGAAATATCTGCAAAACTAAGGAAAAAATAGGGGTCGGCAAAATTTTTTTCGTAACTTTGCGGCATTCACCGGAATGCGGCGGCAGGAGTGCTGCCGGCTTTTCGGGCTATATTATTTTAGAAGGCGTTTACACGACGTTTTTATTCTCGGCATCTTGAAATCTGGCAGTTTCAAAATCTTGTCATTGAGAATAATGCAACGGTAGATGTCCTCCGGTTGTGACATAGCTCACCCATATGCAGACACATGCGCCCGATTCAACAAGGCGCATCCTGATGTCGTGTATCGGGTATATTGTCTATATCGGCGTGGGCTTCTTGCGTTGTTCGTTCTTGACAAGATGGGCAATGCCAGAGCCTCAAGATGTGGGACGAGCAATCTGTAAAGATTCCCACGTCTTCTTTTTTTCAACCGATACGACATTATCACAACGCGTCCGGCATGGGAGTCGACGGGCGATCCGCACAAGCCATGCGCCATACAAAACTTATTGCCTTAATGCTCCTCGGAGTCTTCCTGCTTGCGGCAACACCCGAATCCGAGGCTAAAAAGCGCCGCAAAGGGCCTGATTACGGAAGCATAAACGTGCCTGAAGAAGGCACGATACGCTTCGAGCGTCTGACAACCGACAATGACTGCGTAAGCTACAAACGCGTAGGCAAAAATCGCACAAAAACCCTCAACAAACGCGAGGACCTGCTGAAAATGGACTGGTGGGCCAACCCGCAGATCGCCGTTTCGCCCGACGGAAGCAAGATTGCCTACATCAATCAGAAAAACGAAACCAACAACGTCATGGTCAAGCCTGCATCCGCCGGCGGCGCCAGCGTTCAACGCACATTCCGCACAAACGTTTTCGACTTTTCTTGGAGTCCGGACGGAAACACGATATGTTTCACCGAATACCGCGACGGACATTTCGGCATATACCTTGTCGATGCCACTCAGGGAAACGTAGTACGCCAGATTACCAACAGTCAGGACAACGACTATGCGGGCAAACTGACCAACGACGGCAATGAGATATTCTTCCACCGCGGCGAAGGACGCGACACCTACAGCATCTGGAGCTACGACCGATCGACAAACCTGTTCTCCAACTACTCGCGCGGGATGTCGGCCATACCCGACCCCTACAATCCCGGTACACTCTACTGCGCCCGTTTCACCAACAACCGCGAAAGCGAAATCTGGCGTATAAACACCAAGACCGGCGTTGAAGAAATAATCCTTTCTATCCCTGGACGCAGTTTTACCACCCCGCAACTTTCTCCCAACGGTCATTGGCTTATCGTAACCGGATCGAGTTTCGCTGAAAAGGACGAAGTCGTAAACACCGACATCTTTGCCGTGCGCACCGACGGTACCGATTTCACCCAGCTGACCTACCATCCGGGCAATGACCTCTCCGGCGTATGGGCGCCCGACGGCAACAGTATCTTCTTCCTGTCGCAGCGCGGTTCGGGGGCACAGATCTACAATGTATGGAAAATGTCTTTTGATCTGAACACCCCTGCCGACTACCGCACACCGCAGGCAAGCACACCAGCACCCGCTGAGAAAGCCGAACCCAAAAACAACACAGTATCAAATACCCGCAGCCGCCTCAACGGCAAAAAGAAATAAACGACTATGCGCAAAATACTTTTCGCCCTTACAATTCTTGCCTCCGCAGCGTTCGGCGCACAGGCGCAGTACGCCTCCGACGGCTACATCGACTCTCGCGACGAAGACTGGCTACACCGCGGCTACCGCGGGAGCCTATCCATAGGTGGAGGTCCACAATTCGTACACCACGGATCAACCTTTATATCCGCATACACGAGCCAGGGTTTTCAATTAAATAACTGGGCTTATATTGGAGGTGGACTTGGAGTCGACTACATATCAAATTACGACACACGCACATCTTTCATCCTTTTTGCAAATCCGCAATTAAATCTACCTTTGGATTCCAGGTTTTCGCCATTCTTTGATCTACAACTTGGCGCCAAATTCGATGATGATAACGGATTATATTTTTCAGCCGCCGCAGGATGCCGCTTCGCTCTCAATGAATCATGGGGCATAAATTTCTCAATCGGAATAACATCACACACAAATCAATATTGGGCATATAGCAATTACTATGACAAATATGAAAACATTTACGAATCGCCCTATGCACTCGTATTCCGCTTCGGCGTCGATTTAAACCTTTAATATATATATAACCTCTCGCGTGCGCCGCTCCGAATCATGGCTTCATCCAAATTCGCGAGCGGCGCAACACACCTTGAAGCGCATATACCAGTCGGCGACATACCGTCAGCTTGAAGATGAGGCAACAAAGCTATGGCTCTACGGGACGGTAGCTCTCTATCAAATCTTTCCGGAACAAAATCAAATCTGCGTCATAACACCTTCCATTTTTCGCAGAAAGGTGGATTTTATGGGCATTTTTTTCATCTACAAGTCTTTTTTATTTGTTTTTCGTTTTCTTTTATGTAGATTTGCCAAAGACTTTACACGGTTTCTAAAAAGCAGAAAAAACCTAAACAACAACAATAAAATTATCTTTAAAACCACCACACACTTTACCAAACCATGAACAAAACCGACCTTATTTTCAACATTTCACAAAAAACCGGACTGCCTAAAACAACATGCCGAGAAATAATTGATCTTGTTCTTGATTGTGTAATCGAACGGCTGATCGCCGGCGAACGCGTCACCCTGTCGAATTTCGGAGCATTCTCCGTAGCCGGAAAAATGGCTCGTTCGGGAGTCAACCCGCGCACCAAAGAACGTATTGTCATCCCCCCGCACCGCGTAATCAAATTCCGCGCCGGCAACGAACTGGAGAAACAGCTCAACCCTTCCGACAACTGAACAGGCGGTCAATTATCTGCGCTATGGCTCCGTCGCCGGTAATATTACATGCCGTACCGAAACTGTCCATGGCTATGTAAAGTGCGATCATCAACGCATTGTCCGCATCGCTGAAGCCGAGTATCGAGCTAAGAATACCCAGTGAAGCCATGATGGCACCGCCCGGAACACCGGGGGCTGCTACTATGCTTATGCCCAACATGGCTATGAAACCGGCGAAAAGAGGCAGGTCGTAGGGCATGCTGTGTGTTATCATCAGCGCCATCGCGCATGCCACAATCTTAAGAGTCGAACCCGACATATGGATAGTGGCACAAAGAGGCACTACGAATCCGGCTACATCGCGATCGACACCCATGGCTATTACCCGGTTGAGCGTGACCGGAATAGTCGCAGCCGACGATTGAGTGCCCAATGCCGTGAAATAGGCGGGCATCATGGTCCACAGGCATCGAAATGGATTACGACGGCTGAACAGCGATGCTATGCAATACTGAATCACAAGTACACCTGCATGGAGAACGAATATCACTCCTATGATTCCGGCAAAAGTTGTAAGCATTGGCCCTACTGCTCCGCTAACTGTCATAGTCATGAATATGCCGAAGATATAAAGAGGCAACAGCGGGATTATCAGACGGGTTATCACAAGCCGGATGACATCGCGGAAGTCGGCCAACCCGCGACGCAATGCCGTAGCCGATTCTATGACAGCACCCCCGAATCCGAGCAAAAACGCCAGAACCAGCGCAGAGGTCACACTCATCAAAGGATCTACGGCAATTGTGAAATAAGGCGCAGGGCCGGCGGCTTCGGCAGTTCCGCTACGGAGCATATAGCTGTCGGCATCTATCAACGACGGAAATGTAAGGTCGGCCGTAAAATAGGCAAGGAGTCCGGAACAGAATGTCATGCCGTATGCCACAGCTACCGTGGCAAGCAGCATTCCACCCGCACGCCGTCCGATATCCGATATGGCCGGAGCGACAAAGCCTACGATAAGCAGCGGAATGACAAAAGCAAGCAAAGCACTGAAAAGCGCGTTGAATGTAGCGAAACTGCGGGCAAGCCAGTCCGGGAATATCATACCGGCACCTATGCCTGCGGCAATGGCGATAATGATTTTTGCGAGGAGAGGAATTCGTGGCATATATTTAAGTTATATTCTCAGTGTTTTTCTTTCGGCACCAATGCGGCACTAAGTTCCCACAAAGCATATATAGGGAAAAATACGACGGCGAGAGTGAACGGATCGCCCGTAGGCGTAATCAGTGCGGATACAATAAGGAGTGCCACGATCGCATGCCGACGATAACGGCTGAAAAAACCGCGTGTAAGAACTCCGGCCTTTCCAAGGAACCATGCTACAACAGGCAGTTCGAACACGGCACCCATAAGTATCAGCAAAGTAAAAAAATTATCCATGTAAGAATCGAGCGACACAATCGCGCCTATCGACTCGCTGAGCCTGTAATCGGCCAAAAAGCGCACGGTCAACGGAATCACAAGGCAATATCCTACAGCCACACCTATGTAGAACATAAGATTTCCGAAGACAAACACACGCCGCACCCCGCGTTTTTCCTGCGGATAAAGCCCCGGAGCCACAAAGCCCCACAACAGGTAAATTATTATAGGGAATGCGACAACAAGAGCCAGCCAGCATGAGGCCGACATGTGGATAAAAAACTGCGACGCAAGTTCAAGACTGACCACCTCGACTCCCCGGAAAGCAGCAGCCCCGTCAAGCTCCACTCCGCACGATGCGGCAAGACGGTCGAAAAGGGCATACAAGGGAAAATCAGGCGAACAGGGGCCCATTATAAAGCGGTCGAAGACCCACGGCATGGCGATAAATGCGCCGACTGCCGCCACAAACATCACTGCGGCGACACGAAGAAGCACCCCACGAAGAGCATCGAGGTGATCCCAGAAAGTCATCTCCCCTGTAGGTGATGCCATCTCTTATTTATTTTTATTATCTGCGCCCGGTTCTTCGTCGATTCCTTTCTTGATTTCATCCTGGGTTTCCTTAAGTCCCTGCTTGAAAGAATTTATACCCTTGCCGACGCCTCGCATCAGTTCGGGTATCTTCTTGCCACCGAAAAGCAGCATGATAACCAGCAGGATTATAAGCCATTCCCAACCGCGCAGATTGCCGAGAAAAAGAGGATAGAAACTTGTCAGGATCATAAATGCGGAAAAATTTATTTAATTAGCAGTGTAAAGATAGCACTATTCAGACAAAAATGCGTAACTTTGCGGCAGTTTTTCACAAACATTAATTAAGAAAAGAATGAAAGCATACGTTTTCCCCGGGCAGGGCGCCCAATTCGTAGGCATGGGCAAAGACCTCTACGACAACAACGCCGAAGCCCGCGAACTCTTTGAAAAAGCAAACGAAATCCTCGGCTTCCGCATCACCGACCTGATGTTCGAAGGCACACCGGAAGATCTCAAACAGACAAAAGTAACACAGCCCGCCATCTTTATCCATTCCGTACTTCTGGCCAAGAGCCTCGGTGCTGATTTCCGCCCCGACATGGTGGCAGGACACTCTCTCGGCGAATTTTCGGCACTCGTAGCCGCCGGCGCCCTAAGCTTTGAGGACGGTCTGCGCCTTGTCGCCGCCCGCGCCATGGCCATGCAGAAAGCATGCGAACTGAAGCCTTCAACAATGGCAGCAATTATCGCTCTTCCCGACGAAACAGTCGAAGAAGTCTGCGAAGACATCGAAGGCACTGTTGTATGTGCAAATTATAACTGCCCCGGACAGCTCGTCATCTCCGGCGAAGTCGAAGCTGTCGACGCCGCCTGTGAAAAACTCAAGGCCGCAGGCGCCAAACGCGCGCTCAGACTTCCCGTCGGCGGTGCATTCCACTCCCCCTGCATGGAGCCTGCACGCGCCGAGCTTGCCGAAGCTATCGAACGCACAAATTTCTCGGCTCCCGTATGCCCCGTATATCAGAATGTCGATGCACACCCCCACACCGACCCGGCAGAAATCAAGGCCAATCTTGTGGCACAGCTCACCGCTCCCGTGCGTTGGACACAGACCGTCAAGAACATGATCGCCGACGGCGCAACCGAATTCGTGGAACTCGGTCCGGGCAAGGTTCTACAGGGGCTTGTATCGAAAATCGACGGTAGCGTAGCTGTCAGCGGCATGCAATAATCGTGCCCGTTCCATCCATTTAAATCAGAAAACAGAAAATAAAATCCCGCCGCATGTGAAGAAGCTCCGATACGAGGCCCACGCGGCGGGATTCTCAATTCTCATCCTCCGGCCATGAAAAAAAACCTGCTTCTCCTCTCACTCCTGTTCATCATCGCGACAATAACAAGCGAAGCCCGTCGACTCACGCCGACAGAAGCCCTCGCCCGCATCAGCACCACCGGTCCGGCAAAAGCACGCGCAGCCATAGCACAGACGCCACGTCTGGCAGCTCGCGATAGTATATCCGACACTTACTATATTTTCAGCACAGCAGAACACAGCCTGGTCGTCAGCGCCGACGACTGTGCCCCCGCCCTGCTCGGATATACCGACACCCCAACCGAGAACGCTTCCACTCTACCCCCACAGATGCGGTGGTGGCTCGGAGAATACGCCCGACAGATCGAATGGGGGCGCGAACATCATGAAGCCGCCGCTCCCCATAAAAGCGAACCGGCCGACCGTACGCCCATCGAAGCTCTCTGCACGGCACATTGGGGTCAAGATTATCCATACAACTTTTTTTGTCCCTCTATCAACGGAGAACTAACCGTGACCGGCTGCGTTGCAACGGCCATAGCCCAGATAATGTACTACCATAGATATCCGCAACAAGGATTCGGCTCAAAATGCTACGAAGAGAACGGAAAAGAATTGAATCTGGACTTTACGAAGTACAAATTCAACTGGGACAAGATGCTTGACAAAGTTGATGGCTATAGCGATACGGATGCAATTGAAGAAATCGCCCGGCTTATGAAAGTATGCGGAATCTCAGTTGAGATGGACTATAATACGTCAAATGGTGGAGGCTCCGGCGCCCGCGACGACCTTGTTCCATCCGCCCTGATAAACCATTTCGGCTACGATCAAAGCCTGCATCTCGAGTATCGCGATTATTATCAGGCAGAAACATGGAATAACATGATTTACGCATCACTCGCCAACGGACCCGTCTACTATGGCGGTACCACACTCGCAGGAGGTGGCCATGCTTTTGTCTGCGATGGCTACGACTCCGACGGCTATTTCCACATAAACTGGGGATGGAACGGAGATTACAACGGTTTCTTTTTGCTCTCTGCCCTCAACCCCGAAGGCCAGGGAATCGGCGGATCCGCCGGAGGCTACAATTTCCGACAAAGCGCCGTATTAGGCATCCGTCCTCCTTTTGAAGGCTCAGTGCCGGCAAGGCCATACATGGCAGTATTCCAGAATATGACATGTTCAACAAGCGGCATGTTAGTCCGCTTTGGCGGAGGATTCTACAACATGTCGGGCATCGAAGGCCATTTCACAATACGCATGAATATAGAAAAGCCGGATGGCGAAGTAAGTTTATCCGAGCATTATTATGAAGACGACGTGCCGAGTTTCATCGGGGCCTCAGTTCTGGACTTCAGCTTCCCTGACAGCTATCAGGACGGCGTTTACCGTATCAGACCGGTATACTGCCTCGACAACGACGGAGATTGGACCAATTTCAAAGTACCCCTTTCCAGCCCTGTATGGTTCAACGTCACACTCGCTGACGGAAAACTGAAACTCGGTGGTGATTTTGTATTCTCCGGCGAAGCGGAGTTGACCACGGTTCCGGAAAACAACGTCGTCAGATGGTACAATCTCAACGGAACCGAAGTCGATCCGTCACAGCTCATCCCAGGTCTTTACATAAAAGCAAATGGCAGCAAACGGAGTCTGAAAGTGGTCAGATAAACCGCCATGAGGTACATATCAATCATAATATCGCTGTTGACGGCTTTGAGTCTTTATGCCTCTACAGTCGACAGCATCAACTCCGGCATGATGGCCGAAGGGAACTACTCTGAACGCCATACAATCAGTCCACCCGTTCCGGCCGACAGTGCCGACGCAGCGCGTCTTGGACATAAAGCGTTCTGGCGCGCTGCGGCAGAAACAGTCGGATTCAACATAGGACTCTGGGCTTTCGACCGGTATATCCAGAAAGGACACTTCGCATACATATCCTGGAACAGCATAAAAGAGAATTTCAGGCACGGCTTCGAATGGGATAACGACCACCTCAGCACCAACATGTTCGCCCATCCCTACAACGGCAGCCTGTTCTTCAACGCCGGACGGGCCAACGGCTACAACTTCTGGCAGTCGGAATTGTTCGCCATCGGCGGCAGCGCCATGTGGGAGATGTTCATGGAATGCGAATATCCGTCGACCAACGACATAATAGCCACCCCCATAGGTGGTGCCGCTATCGGAGAAGTACTCTACCGTAGCTCCGACCTTATTATCGATGACCGCACTACGGGCGCCGAGCGTTTCGGTCGCGAACTGGCAGCTTTCATAGTTAGCCCGATGCGCGGCTTCACCAGAATCGTGACCGGCCGGGCCTGGGAAAAACGCACTACATCAGGACGCCGCTTCGGGATACCGCCCGTAAGCGTCGACATTTCTCTTGGCGGAAGGTTGATTTCTCTATATAAAAACGACGAGGGCAAACGAGCTGGAGGAGCGGCAGAAATAAGAATCGAATATGGCGACCGCTTCGCTTGTTCAGGCAAAACCCCTTACGATTATTTCACATTTCTGATGGAACTACAGGCCATAAAAACCCAGCCACTGCTCAGCCGCGTGGAGATAACAGGACGCCTGCTTTCAAAAGAACTGTATGACCGACGAAATCTGAATCTTTCCGTCGGAATGTACCAGCACTTCGACTATTTCGACTCCGACACCATCAGAGCCGAAAGAAACACAACACATCTTTTTCCCTGCACGGTACCATATAAATTAGGTACTCCGGCTTCGATAGGCGCAGGTTCCATGGTCAGATATAAACCGATTCCATCGATGACCATAGACGGATACGTCCATGCCAACGGAATCATTATGGCCGGTATTCTTACCGATTTCTACCGCGACTATCACCGAAACTACAACTGGGGCTCCGGCTTCTCGGTCAAAGCCGGCATAAACTGGACTCTTACAAACGACCGGCTCTCGGTGGCGATAGCCGACAGGTTCTACAAGATATATACATGGCAGGGCTACGACCGCAATTACGACTGGTCGCTCACTCCCGAAGGAAAACCCGTCGACGTCCAGGGCGACAGGTCCAATTCATCGTTCAATCATTTTGAAATCTCCATAAACTACCGTCTGTGGAAGCGCCTGTACCTGACTGCCGGAACAGATTTTTACTCACGTGCCAGCAACTACGATTTCATCATGACTTTCGACGGTGGCACTTCAAGGGGCTGTCCCAGAATAGACAGTAACCAGATCGGAGCCCACCTGATGCTGACCTACAGACTATAGCAAAAAAAGCGGGAATAATCCCGCTTTCCAAACTCTAAAACCTAAACATTCTTTCCCGGATACGCTTCAAGAGCCTTGGCGAGTACCTCGACGGCACGCTCAAGTTTAGGTATCTCAAGAACATAGGCAATTCGCACTTCGTTGCGACCGAGTCCCGGATCGGTATAGAATCCCGAAGCCGGAGCCATGAACACAGTCTGGCCATTGTAGGAAAATTCTTTCAGGCACCATGCGCAGAAATGGTCGGCATCCTCGACAGGCAGCGAAGCCACCGTATAGAAGGCGCCCATAGGCATAGGAGTATATACCCCCGGAATTTTATTAAGAGCCTTTATAAGGAAGTTTCGTCGTTGCAGATATTGCATGAAAGTCGAGCGCATGTAGTCGGCCGGAGTGTCAATCGACGCTTCTGCCACGATCTGTCCCAGCAAAGGAGGACTAAGACGAGCCTGACAGAATTTCATCACATTGCGTTTGAGCTTTTCATGACGAGTGATAAGGGCTCCGACACGTATACCACATTCATTATATCGTTTCGACACCGAATCGATAAGCACCACCTGATCTTCGATGCCGGGCAGAGTCATCGCCGATATGTAAGGGGCATCGGTATAACAGAACTCGCGGTAAACTTCGTCGGAAAACAGGAACAGATTGTGTTCCTTCACCAGATCGCGTATCTGCATCAATTCAGCCGGTGTATAAAGATAACCAGTGGGATTGTTGGGGTTACAGATAAGTATAGCTTTTGTCCGGGACGTTATAAGCTCCTCGAACTCCGAAATCGGAGGCAACGCGAAGCCATTGCTTATTTTTGAAGGAACGGTGACAATGCGCGCGCCTGCCGATATGGCAAAAGCCATGTAGTTGGCATATGCAGGCTCCGGAATGATTACTTCATCGCCCGGATCAAGACAAGCCATAAATGCGAAAAGCACCGCCTCGGAACCGCCGCATGTCACTATTATATCATCCACATCCACTTCTATACCGAAGCGGCGATAGTATTCCTGCAACTTTTGGCGCAGGGATAGCAGACCGGCCGAAGGACTGTATTCCAGAACAGTACGGTCGACCGCATGAATAGCTTCAAGAGCGGCAGGAGGTGTCGGCACATCGGGCTGGCCGATGTTCAGACGATATACTTTCACACCACGCGCCACGGCTTCATCGGCCAAGGGCGCAAGCCAGCGTATAGGCGATGCCGGCATTATCTCGCCGCGTTTCGATACAGTAGGCATAAGACTACGTTTTTAAGGTTACAACGCAAAATTAATATAAAAGATGAATAAAGCAACGCGGAGCAACTGTTTTTTAGTCGTCCGCGTTGCCTTTTAAACGATTTTACATATTAAATCGAGATGCCGGGAATAGGCCCTACAAAAAGCTGGGTTATCCATATCCACAGCGGGCAGAATACCATGAACAATATTACCGATATGGCAAGCGACGATGTGCTTGTAGCCACATACGAGTCATATTCGCTGGCGATTATGATGCCGGAGAATGCCGGAGGAAGAGCGCCTGCCACGACAAGCATAGCCGTATTGGCAGGAGTCATCTTGAATATTATCGCCACAAGCAACAACAATCCGGGCATAAGTATCAGCTTCAGGATAACTCCGAGAATAGCCTGCCAGTTGACATTCACTTTTACGGCCGAAAGAGTTATACCGGCGGCAAACACGGCCATTGACGCATTGGCCCCTTTTATAAGATCGAACGAAGGACTTGCCCATGCCGGCCAGGGAATCCCTGCTATCACCCATATCACAGCCAGAATAGGTGCCCAGGCCACAGGTTGTTCGAGAGCGTGGATGACAGGCTTCCAGATACTGGGCTTCTTACCGCCGTTTTTCGCCAGAGCGGCTTCATTGCCGGCATTGAGAAGCGACAGACCGACAGGTATGCCGACTGCATTGACGACAATACCTACGATAGCGACCACCAGAGCCACATACGCATTTGTTCCGAATATAGGCTCAAGCACCGCGAACCCGAGGAAGCCGATCGTAGGCGAACCGTTTACAAGCGCCATGATGGCAGCGTCGGCCTGTGTGACGCCCTGCTTGCGGAAACCGTACTTATAGATCCAGTATACAAGCATGAAGCAGAACATTATCACCACAAGGGAGATAAGGGATAGTTTTATATCGTCGACAAGCATCTTGCGGTCAGCATCGACTATGGACACGAAAAGAGCGGCAGGCAACGCATAGTCGAGCACTACCTTATTGAATGCCTTGGCGTTTGCGCCCGAAAATATTCCTTTCTTTCCGGATATGTAACCGGCAAGCATCACCACTATTATAGGGACGATGGCATATAGAATGATGTGTTCCATAAACTAAACTTTTGTTGAATGAATAATTCTGTTGCTTTCACCTCCGGCGGTTCAGACCGTTATATGCTGAAGCGATTCTGGATTCAGATATCCTATATGTCCCGATTCCTTGCCTGAATCCGCCGCAAGCTGTACATCAATCATTGCAGGAGCTTTGGAGGCGATCGCTTCTGTAAGTGCGGCCGAAAGCTCTTCAGGAGTGGTGACATAGTATGACTTGGCACCGAAAGCTTCACCCAGCTTGTCATAGCGCGCATTAACGTCGAGAGTGGTAGGAGCCGGATCACCGTTATTGCTCAGGTTGACACCTATACCGTTGTAAATGCCACCGTTGTTGAATATCACCACGGTAACAGGTAGTTTGAAACGGCATATAGTGGAAAAGTCCATTCCGGAGAAACCGAATGCCGAATCACCTTCGATAGCGACCACGCTCTTTCCGGTCGCCACCGCGGCACCTATGGCCGAACCCATGCCCATACCCATGATAGCCCATGTGGCACAGTCGATACGATGCCTCGGCATGGTCATTTCAAGCGTGTCGCGGGTATCGTCGAGCGTATTGGCGCCCTCGTTGACGAGGATTACATCAGGATTGGCATCCATCACCGGCTTTATGGCTCCAAGCGCCGTCCAATGGTTCATAGGACTTGCCGATTTCGCAGCATCGAGCCGTTCGGCGAATTTTACAGCCTTAGCTTTCGTTTCAGCCTGCAAAGACGGAACCCACTGCGGATCCATACTCATCTTATAATCGGGCAGACGCTCTATCATCGCATTCAGAATCGAGGTAAGATCGCCTATGACAGGAGCTGCGATCGGACGGTTGCAGTCGATTTCCTCGGGCGCGATATCGAGTTGCACGAATTTGGTATCGGGACTCCATTTGCCGTGTCCGCGCGAAAGCAACCAGTTAAGGCGCGCGCCTGCAAGCACAACCACGTCGGCTTGCGACATCACAGTCGAGCGACACGACAGCGCGCTAAGAGGACCGCCGTCGGGCAGCACACCTTTTGCCATCGACATAGGCAGATAAGGAATGCCTGTCTTTTCAACAAGTTCTTTAAGCTGACCTTCGACACATGCGTAGGCAGCACCTTTGCCTATAAGGATAACAGGCTTTTTGGCACCGGCGATAAGTTCCATCGCACGGTCGACCGCTTCAGGTGCAGGAGGCATCGACGGACACAGATCCACCGGAGTGAAAAACAGTTTATCAGCTTCGGCTTTATCCATCACCGCACCGAGGCAAGGCGTCGTTATGTCGAGATAGACACCGCCGGGACGACCCGAGATGGCCGAACGGTAAGCACGAACAAGCGCTGTAGGTATATCTTCGGGACGGTTGACGCGATATGCCGCTTTCACGAGAGGTTTGGCAATGCTGAACTGGTCGAGAGCTTCATAGTTGCCTTGGTTGAGATCGATAGGCTCGCGTTCGCTCGACCCGCTGATCTGAATCATAGGATAGCAGTTTACGGTGGCGTTGGCCGTAGCCGTAAGCCCGTTAAGAAAACCGAGCGACGATACTGTCAGGAGCACACCAGGAGTCCGGGTCAGATAGCCGTGAGTGGCGGCAGCCATACCGGCCTGCTGCTCGTGACGGAAACCGACAAAACGTATGCCCTCCTCCTGGACAAGATAAGCGAAATCAGTCACCGGAATACCGACGAGTCCATACATCGCATCGATTCCCAACAGGCGCAACGCACGGGCAAGAATATACATGCCTGTAACCTGGTTCGGATATGACGGAGCCTGGGGCGTAGTAGTTGTTGTTGTTGCCATGATTTGGTAGTTTTTGGATTTGATAGCGTCAGCGGCCGTCCCGGGAGCGCAAGTCGCCCTTCGGCCGGCCGCTGTCGTAATGATTAAGAACCGTGATTATTTACTTGCCGGGGGTTCAGGCGTCTGAGGTTTAGGCAGCGGAGCTGTAGTACCGTTGGCTTTCATCGCAGCCTGCTGTTCGGCTGTATAGCCCAAGGCTCCCAGAATTTCATCGGTGTTTCCTCCGAGTTCGGGACACGGACCGTATTTCGGCGTATAGTTCGACATTGTGAACGGGCACCCTACCGTAACGAATTCACCAACCTTACCGCCTTGATTTATCTTTACAAGCGTATTACCGTCGTAAAGGCTTTCGTCCGACATTATTTCCTTGGTCGACAGCACAGGAGCACACGGCACTCCGGCCGGAGCAAGAAGCTTGACAACTTCGTACTTGTCCTTGGTGATTGTAAATTCCTCTATACGCGCCCATATCTGCTGTTTGTGCCTGTCGCGTGCGTCGGCTGTATTGAAATCCGGATTTGTCAGCCAGTCCTCGAAACCGAGAGCCTTGCATGCTTTTTCGAAGTCCTTGGCACCACGCTGGAGAATAACATAAACGTATGCGTTGGGATCGGTTTCCCATCCTTTACATTTATATGTCCACCCGAGCACACCGCTACCCTCCTGGTTTCCTGAACGGGGAACGAAATCGGGGAATTTGCTGTTGGGATACTGCGGGAACTGAGTCAGATAACCGATACGGTCAAGCGTCAGCTGGTCGCGCGTCTTGATACGGCAGAGGTTAAGACAGGCATTGTGCATCGACTGGTAAACATACACGCCCTCACCGGTCTTTTCCCGCTGCATCAGAGCAGCCAGAATGCCTATGGTCATGTGCATACCCGTGTTGGAGTCACCCAGGGCGGCACCTGACTGTGTAGGAATATTGTCGGGTCCCTGATACCAGCCTGTGGTCGATGCCGCGCCGGCTGTCACCTGTGCTACGGGTTCATAAGCTTTAAGATCGGCAAAACGCGACGACAAAGGAAAACCTTTGATCGTACCATAGATACATCTTGGATTGATCTTATGTACATCTTCCCATCCGAAACCGAGTTTGTCCATGGCTCCGGGGTGCAGATTTTCGATGAAAACATCTGCCTGTTCTATAAGTTTCGTAAGAATACCCTTGCCGTCGGCTGTTGCGGCATTAAGAGCCAACGATTTTTTATCGGAATTCAACTGAAGAAAATAATAGCTTGGACAGTCGGGATCGAACTGCAGTTCACCTCGTGTTGCATCGCCCGTACCCGGACGTTCTATTTTTATTACTTCTGCGCCGAGCCATGCGAGCATCTGCGTACAAGAAGGTCCGGACTGCACATTTGTGAAATCCACGACTTTAATACCTTGAAGAGGAGCGTAATTCATAATGTAGTGTTATTAGGGATTGTTTTTTCTGTGTGTTAGTTTTCAAAAATCTGAATTATTAACGTCCCCGCCACGGAAATTGTTCAGTGAAACCGTTCAGTGCCACTGCCGTCCTGCGAATTCGCTCGGCAACGCACAAATATTTTGCGTTGCTCTCGACTTATTCGTATCTTTGCAGGGAATAGCCTCCGGATAGGCCGGAAGCTGTTCCCTGTCTGTCAATAATAGCATGAATACAGCAAAAATAAAGAATTTTCTAAAAGCGCATCCTATTCTGACGAACTTTTGCGCTATAATAGTCACAGGTCTGCTCTTGCTCTGGTGCGTGCTGATTTTCCTTGACCACTGGACCATGCACGGCTCCACGGCCGTCGTTCCGGAAATCAAACACCTGAGCTATGCCGAAGCTCGACGTGTGCTCGAAACCAACAGGCTCGGAATAGAAATCTCCGACTCTATCTACGACCAGTCCATTGCTCCGGGCACAGTCGTGGAATCATGGCCGCACGCAGGCGCAGTAGTGAAATCAGGCCGCATCGTCTATGCCACCGTCACAGCATTCTCTCCGAAACAGGTGACTATTTCGATGCCGCTCGCCGGAAATGTGTCGTCACGACAAGCCATATCATATCTGCGCGGGATAGGAATCACCGACGTACGCGTGATAAACGTTCCCTCCGAATTTCCCGACCTTGTAGTCGGCGCGCGTTACGGCGACACGCCGCTTACCGTAGGCTCCGTTATTCCGGTGACATCAACAGTCACCCTCGAAGTCGGAAGTGCGCCGATCTATGAAGAAGAAAGCACCGACGAATTTCTCGACAGCGAATCCGACGCGATTGCCGCCGAAGTAGCATCATCATTTGAATGACATGGCGGGAGAATACACTATAATCGGCGATCCCGCCGACAACGAACTTCCTGACGACGGCCGTGAACCGCTGGAAATCGACGGCACAGAATATTTCGAACATTTCCGCTTCGTGGCCGACAAAGGACAACAGCTCCTTCGTGTTGACAAATTTCTGGTCGCGCGCCTCGAGAAGTCGTCACGCAACCGCGTGCAGCAGGCTGCCGACGCCGGCTGCATACTCGTCAACGGCAAACGCGTGAAAAGCAACTACCGCGTCAAGCCTCTCGACGTGGTGCAGGTAGTGATGGACAGACCACGCTACGAATTCGAAATAATAGCCCAGAACATACCGCTCGATATAGTATACGAAGACAGCGACGTCCTTGTCGTGAACAAACCGGCAGGACTGGTCGTACACCCCGGCCACGGCAACTATTCCGGCACACTTGTAAATGCTCTTGCCTGGCACTTCCGCGACAACCCCAACTACGACGTAAACGACCCGCGGATGGGACTTGTGCACCGCATCGACAAAGATACATCCGGCCTGCTGGTAGTAGCCAAGACTCCGGATGCCAAGACCTCGCTCGGCAAGCAATTCTTCAACAAAACCACAAAACGTGAATACATGGCTGTAGTCTGGGGACGTCCCGAACCGGCTTCAGGACGTATAGAGAGCAACATAGGCCGCTCTATGCGCGACCGCCTGCAGATGGCCGTATTCCCAGTCGGCGACAGCTACGGCAAACATGCTGTCACACATTATGAAACCATAGAACCGCTCGGCCACGTATCAGTCGTGCGATGTGTTCTCGAAACAGGACGCACACATCAGATACGTGTCCACATGCGTCATCTCGGCCACCCGCTTTTCAACGATGCGCGCTACGGGGGCGACACGATCCTGCGCGGAACACCGTCGGCATCGTACCGAAGTTTCATAGCAAACTGTTTCGACCTGTGCCCGAGGCAAGCCCTGCATGCACGCACCCTCGGATTCGTCCACCCGGCCACAGGCGAAGAGATGTTCTTCTCAGCTCCCGTACCGCCCGACATGCAGGCGCTTATCGACAAATGGCGCACATACACGACAGCGACCGGATCACGGATTTGATTGTTATTGATATATAAACATTTTTTGTTAACTTTGGACTTTAAATCCATTTTGGCACAAAACTATGTCAACAGACGAACTGCATAACCCCTCCATAGAACACGATTTCAGCGACATCGCTCCCTACGACGACCACCAGTTCCACGAAAAAATCGCAAAACTGGTCAATGAACCCGGATTCGAGCATGCGGTGCGCTACGTCATGCCCGACGTCGACTATAAAGCTTTCACCGACATGCTACTGACGGTCAAAACCCGCGACGACTTTCAGGTCAAAGTAATGGGACCGTTTCTGGAGATGCTTGTCAGCACCACGACCGCAGGACTAAGCGTCAGCGGTCTGGAAAACTACACACCCGGACGGGCTTTTACGTTCATAACCAACCATCGCGACATCGTTCTCGACGCATCGTTCCTGAATCTGTGCTTCATTCGCAACCGTATGCCCATCACCGAGGTGGCGATAGGCAATAACCTGCTGATCTACGACTGGATAACCGATCTGGTGAAGCTGAACCGCAGTTTCATCGTCAAACGCGGCGAGAAAGTGACAAAAGCCCTTGAAGCGGCAAAACACCTGTCGGCATATATACACTACGCAATAGGTACGAAGCACGAATCCGTGTGGATAGCCCAGCGCGAAGGACGCGCCAAGGATTCCAACGACCGCACACAGGAAAGCCTGATAAAGATGCTCGCATTCGGACCGGCAGACACACGTCAGAACATCCTGGATGTGAACCTGCTGCCAGTATCGATATCATACGAATACGACCCGAACGATTATCTCAAAGTGAGGGAATTTCTGCTCCGGCGCCGCGATCCTGATTTCAAAAAAAGCCAGCGCGACGACCTTTTCAGCATGGAAACAGGCATACTCAAGCAGAAAGGCCGCGTACATTTTGCCCTCGGCCGCTGCATAAATCCAGATATCGAAAAGTTCGACTCCGACAACCGCGCGGAAATCATACACCACACCTGCTCTCTGATAGACAGGTCAATCCATTGCGGCTATCATATATATCCCGGTAACTATATAGCTTTCGACGAACTGAACGGCACCAATACATACGCCGACAAATATACGGCTGACGACATACGTACTTTCGACGAATACATCGCCGGACAGCTTGCCAAAGTCGACGAAGACGGTATAAGCGGCGACGAACAGTTGTTCATGCGCCGCATGATGCTTACCATGTATGCCAATCCGCTGCAGAATCAGCGCGAAGCTTCTGACTGCTCCGGAATCTAAGCCAATGTATACATGCGTTTTCCACTGATACTGATAATAATCGTGCTGCTGCTCGGCGCGGCAGTCGATTTTTACCTTTACAGATGTTGCCGCCGCTTTAACCGCGACCGCACGCGACAGCGTTGCCGACGACTTGTACTGTGGTCGTCCGCAGCACTTACGGCCTGGCTTGTCGTAATGGTCTGTTGGCCGAAGCGAAGCGGCGACAATCATCAGCTGACCGTACTGATGTGGAATCTGTTCGCATACTTCAGTGTCTACATATCGAAATACGTATGGGCGATCGCCGACCTGCTTTCACGCGTGCCCCGGCTTTTCAGGCGCAAACGCGCGAAATGGCTCGGACGTAGCGGAGCTGTCGTTTCCATTTTTATATTTGCCTCGCTATGGTGGGGCGCCTTGGTAACACGTAATCAGATCGAAGTCAAGAATGTGGATATTGAAATAGACTGTCTTCCGGAAGCTTTCGATGGATTCACCATAGCCCAGTTCTCCGATCTGCATACCGGCTCATTCGGCAGCGATACATCATTCTGCAACAAACTTGTCGAAAAAATCAACAGCCTCGGCGCCGATGCCATAGTATTCACAGGCGACATAGTCAACCGGCGCAGCGACGAACTGCTGCCATTTACCGAAAGTCTTTCCCGCCTGCACGCCCACGCAGGAGTATTCTCCATTCTGGGAAACCACGACTACGGCGATTATTACGACTGGCCCGATTCCATATCAAAGAAAGAAAACCTCGAATTATTAATTGATTTACAAAAGAATATGGGCTGGCGTCTGCTGCTCAACGAAACCGTCATGCTGCATGCCGGCGGTGATTCTCTTGCTCTGATAGGCGTCGAGAATGTCGGTGATCCTCCTTTTCACAGCTACGGCGACCTTGACGCCGCATATCCCGGCGAACTTTCCGACCCGATATGCAAGATACTGCTGTCGCACAATCCCGCACACTGGACATCGGATATAGCCGGTGCACCCGATAAAAACATAGCCCTGACCCTATCAGGCCACACCCATGCAATGCAGATCGAGCTGTGCGGTCTTTCTCCAGCCGTATTCAGATATCCGACATGGGGAGGCACATACGACGATGGCGACGACAAGCACCTTTTATACGTCAACATAGGTTCCGGAGAAGTTGGAATTCCCGCACGAATAGGAGCAACCCCCGAGGTGACACTTTTCACACTCCATAAGAAACAATGAATACCGAAAGCGCGGCCCTCTCCCGCAAGCTGGACATCAGCGCAGGCCGCATTGAAGCCGTAATAAGTATGCTCGATGAAGGGGCGACCGTGCCTTTCATCAGCCGCTACCGCAAAGAGCGTACGGGCGGACTCGACGAAGTCGCCGTACGCGACATCCAGCTTGAACTTGAAAAATTCAGGACTCTCGAAAAACGCAAGGCCGCCATAATCGAAAGCATAGAGAATTCCGGTCTTATGACTGCGGAACTCATGAAAAAAATCGAGTCCTGCGATGAGTCTACGGCTCTTGAGGATATATACGCGCCTTTTAAACCAAAACGACGCACACGCGCCACAATAGCCCGAGAAAAAGGGCTTGAAGGATTAGCTCGCATAATTATGAGCGGACGGACCGAACCGAGAAAGGCGGCAGTCCGCTTTGCCGCTAAATCATGCGGGGGAGATGTGGAAGATGCGCTCGCAGGCGCATCCGACATAATCGCTGAATGGGCATCGGAAAGCATACGTCTGCGTAATGCCCTTCGCCGCACATTCCGACGCGAAGCATCGCTTAAAGCATCAGTGGCAAAAGGAAAGGAAAACGACGAACGACTCGCTACATACCGCAACTATCTCGAATTCGACCGTCCGCTGCGCAGCGTAATATCACATCAATATCTTGCCCTGCGCCGGGCAGAGGAAGAAGGCCTGCTGCGTCTGCGCTACACACTGGCCGACGAAAAAAACACAGCCGGTGCCATAGCCGCCATGTTCGTGCCGGAACAGGCATGTGATGAAGCCGCAGAAGTCATACGCGCTGCCGCTACCGACGCTTTCAGCCGTCTGCTGAAACCCTCGATAGAAAACGAGATAGCAGCCGCCATGAAAGAACAGGCCGACACGGACGCAATAGCCCTTTTCTCATCAAATCTGAGGCAATTGCTGATGGCTCCTCCCTTGCGGGGAAAAGCCGTGCTCGCCATAGATCCGGGATTCCGGACCGGATGCAAGGTCGTATGCCTCGACAGCAACGGGCGCCTGCTCGACGACACTGTAATATACCCCACTCCACCTCGCTCCGACATTGCAGGAGCGGCTTGTACCCTGCGCCGCCTGATCAGTATCCACAAAATAGAAGCCATAGCTCTGGGCAACGGCACTGCATCGCGCGAAACCGGCGAATTTCTGCGCAATGAGGGAATAATACCGCGCGAAGCCGTGAACATAGTCAACGAGAACGGCGCTTCGATATATTCCGCCTCCGATATAGCACGCGAGGAATTTCCGGACAAGGACGTGACCGTACGGGGAGCCGTATCGATAGGCAGAAGGCTCATCGACCCTCTGGCCGAACTTGTAAAAATCGATCCGAAATCGATTGGCGTCGGGCAATATCAGCACGACGTTGATCATACCCGTCTGAAAGACGCCCTCGACTATACGGTGATGAGTTGCGTGAATGCGGTCGGTGTCGACCTCAACACCGCATCCCCTCGCTTGTTGAGCTACATTTCAGGCATCGGTCCACAGCTCGCCTCGAATATAGTCGCCTACCGCGACGCAAACGGACCGTTCCGCCGACGCTCCGCCCTGCTGAAAGTACCGCGGCTTGGCGCCAAGGCATTCGAACAGGCCGCCGGATTCCTGCGTATAAACGACGGCGACAATCCTCTTGACAGCACCGGCATACATCCGGAAACTTATGCGGCTGTCGAAAATTTCGCGCGCAGCAGAAAAAAAGACATAGCCTCGCTGATAGCCGACAAGGAATTTCTGAAAACATTATCCGCCGATGAAATATCAGAATGCACCGGAATAGGCCATGAAACCGCAAGTGACATAATAGCCGAACTTATCAAACCGGGACGTGATCCCCGGACTGAAGCCGCCGAAGCTGCGGCTTTCAGCTCCGACATAAAGGATTTCGAGGACCTACACGAAGGCATGCGTGTCGACGGTGTTGTAAATAATATAACGGCATTCGGAGCTTTCGTCAATATCGGCATAGAAGAAAACGCCCTTATCCACATATCGCAGCTTGCCGACCGACGTGTCGCCGCCGTCAGCGATGTGTTGAGCATAGGACAAAAAATATCAGCCCGCATTATCGAAATCGACTTCGAACGCAGGAGAATAGGCCTTTCGATGAAAAATATGCCACGAAAATGACAGTCACCATGCACGAAGCCTATCTGAGCCTTGGCAGCAACACGCCCGATCGGGCAAGCCGCATGGAATCGGCAATCGCATTTGTCAGCACCATCGGCCTCGATATGCTCGTATCGGAAATCTATCAGACCGCTGCTGTCAACGGCCGAGATCCTGATTATCTCAATGCTGTTGTCCGCATACACACACCTCTCGGTCGCGAAGATGTCGAGGCGCTTGTAAAATCATGGGAGAAAAAATCAGGCAGACTTCCGGAACACAAATGCACCGGCTCTATATGTATAGATATCGATCTTGTGATGTGGGATGGAGAAGTTCTTCGTCCCACCGACTTCTACCGCACGTATTTCAGTCGCGGCTTTGAAGAACTGACCGATAAGGCATACGGAAATCCTGTTTAATCGGAATTCCGGCATCCTCTGCCGTTCTTTTCACAAACTCCTTGCGTCTTAGCGGAAGTCGCTGATCAAGCAAAATGGTATCCGGACGACAGTCTTCAACAAAGTTTTTCAGTTCCTGAACCTTAGCGCCACGGGTAATCAGCATATAATCTACCTTTTCAGGCCAGTTACGGCCATCGGATAAAGCGTCAGGACATACTATTATTTTACCGTCGCAGATGATAACATCTCCTATCTGCCTTAAATCAGGCAGACTCTTTCTGCTTTGCGGCTCACAGGCCGCACACACAAACAAAGCCATCGCTCCGGCTCCTGCCAACACACGCATGCGCCTGTCTGCATGGTGAAGAGCCAAGGCAAGCGACACCACCGCAATCACAAGCATAATCAATGCCGGCGCAGTCATATATATTTCCTCAAACATCGGGAGAGTGTACGACGCGCACAGTTCCGCCACATAATCTATCACATAGGCTATACTGTCAATAAGCTTTGCCGGCAGACTCATATCGATTCCCGCCGACGACAATACGGCTACAATCCAGCTGCCTGCAAGCAACGGCGGGAAAAGCAGCATTCCGACAACATTGGCCAATAAAAAAAACACGGGAAGACGATGGAACGCGTATAAAAGCACAGGCAATGATGCAATCGTAGCCGCAAGCGAACTTGAAAAAAGACCGGCTACAGCACGAAGATGTCGACGATGTTCCGGAACAGGATTAAGTTTATCGGCAAATAACAACAGACCGAGCACCGCAGTTACAGAAAGCTGAAAACCTACTGAAAACAACGATAACGGCTCGACAAGCAGTATCACCGCCACAGCAAGGGCAAGTGAGTTAAAACGGTCTGCACTTCGTTGCATGAATGCGGCAGACAAGAACACGGTTATCATGACTGAAGCCCTGAATACAGACGGTTGCAATCCTGTCATAAACGCATAGACCCATATACCGGCTACGGAAAACAGATATCGCACACGTCCCGCTCGGCTCCACAGACGCAAAGGATATAATGCAAATGCCAGAAATGCCGCTATGATGCCCACATGGAATCCGCTGACACATAAAAGATGTGCTATTCCTGAAGCCCTGTAACGCTCAACCGTTTCAGGTACGGCTGCCGAACTGTCGCCAAGTCCTGCGGCAACCGCCAGACGCGAGGTCGACCGGGATAGCGGCGACGCATACGCGAGAGCCGCGAAATCATCAGCAAGATGCCGCAACCTGTATTTCAAGGAATTATCTTCACCCGTAATATCACAGTCGCCGCTCCGCACCAATGCTTTCGCGCTATAGCCCCGGCTGCGTAAGCGCGAAGCCTCAGAAATTTCATCATAAAATCCCGGCTCCATGTCAATCCGCTCAAGAGCAGCCCTGAACATAATGCTGTCGCCGGCCCGCATCAGCGGCATAATATCACCTACTGTGACACGGCATCGGAAACCGGACGCTACGCGGACATCGCACAGCTGCGACGACGCCCTCGTTTCATGCCTCTCGACAACTCCGCTATATACACGTTCATTTCCATCGAAATGATAATCCGGCAATTCGACAGGAGCCGACAGCCTTGCGCAAAAGACACCGGCAGTGAAAGCGGCCATCACAACGGTAGCCGCATTCAAGCGCATGACATACAAGGCTATCGCCAGACACGCGGCGATAAAAACCGCTACTCCGCCAAAACCGAAAACCGACTGCGCGACAATTCCAAGCGCAAGCCCCAAGGCCAATGGAACGGCTGGACGGCGAATCAAAGGGTCATACATAGCGGAGGCATGTTATGGAAATGCCTATGCTATAGTTCTAAGCACTACAATCAGACTCGATATGCTTATGACAATCCACAAAGCCACGGCAAGCAACATGGGCTTGACTCCGACATTGCGGATGGAAGCCAACGAAAGAGAAGCTCCTATCAGAAAAAGGGTAACCACCATTCCCCGCTTGGCAATCCAGACCATAGCATCGACAAACATCTGAGGAAGCGGCACATAGGTATTCACCACCATGGCCAGAACAAAAAGAAAGATGAACCACGGAATAGAGATTCTGGATGTCTTGTCGCGGAAAATGAACATTGTGGCTATAGCCAGAGGAATAATCCACAGCGCACGCGTCAGTTTTATAAGAGTCGCGATCTGCAGAGCCTCCGGGCCGTAGGTTTCACCTGCGCCGACGACCGACGAAGTGTCGTGTATGGCTATTGCCGCCCACGTGCCGAACTGTGCCTGCGACATGTCGAGAATATGCCCGAGAGGGGGAAATATGAAGAGTGCTATCGAGTTCAATATGAAAATCACACCGAGCGACACAGCCATTTCATTTTCGTTGGCCTTTACCACCGGACCGACTGCCGCTATGGCGCTGCCGCCACAGATAGCCGTGCCTGACGAAATAAGATATGCGGTCTTGCGGTTTATATGCAGCCAATATCCGAGAAGCACCCCAAGAGCCATTACTCCTACTACTGAAACAACAGTAAACATCATGCCTTCAGAACCCGAACGCAAAGATTCCTGTAGATTCATATTGAAACCAAGGCATACGACCGCCACCTGAAGAAGATACTTCGAAGTCTTCTTGTTGAATTTAGGATAAGGGTTGGGGAAAATGAATGCAAAAACCAGACCGAGCAGCAACGCCAAAGGTGCTGTGATAAGCGGAAGCCCGAATTTATCGAACGGAATAAGAATAAGGGCAATCAAGGCTATGTAGATTATGCCCGCAAGTTTTTTTGATTTTGCCATTTAATATTATATATGTATTTATTATTCAGGAGTGTTCCATATCTTCCATGAGGCCAAAGCCTGCCTGCGCAACATCTCCGCTCCATTGCAAACCTCCGCTCCATATCTTGCCGCGCACTCCATGAAGCGGGTGCGCTCAGGATTATAAATAAGATCGAAACACAGATTATCGCTGCCAAGCAGACTATAAGGAATATCAGGTAAAGCATCTGTGTCAGGGTACATACCGACAGGAGTTGCATTTACTATCACCGGATATTCTTCCAACAGATTGCGGTCTATGTCGCCGTACGCTATCGAATCCTCTCCGGAAGGCCGGCGTGACACACGCAACGTTGTGAATCCCAAATCATCCAGAGCGACACGAACAGCTTTTGACGCCCCTCCGCTGCCAAGGACAAGCGCCCCACGCGAACCGGAAGCCCAGCGGTCGGCATAACGGTCAAAAGCACAACGGAAACCTTCGACATCCGTGTTATAACCGTCAAGGCCTATAAAACGACCATCGGCAGTGCGACGCACACAGACGGTGTTTACAGCACCTACACGCACCGCATCGCCATACACATTATCAAGAAAATCCATTATAGCCTCTTTGTACGGCGCCGTTACATTGAAACCTCTCAAGGTCGGACTAAGAAGCAGCATACGATATATTGCCGCTCCGTCAAGCACCGCTTCGGAGAAATTTTCATAACGAGCATCAATTCCCTGTTTCACAAACTTTTCCGTAAAGAAAGCCTTGGAGAATGAATGCTCCAGTGGATAACCGAGAAGACCGTAAAGCGGCTGTTGATCGTTGTTTTGCATCATATCAGTAAAAAACGCTGCAAATGTAATACTTTTCCCGATAACACATGTATGAAACATACCCTATTGTGATTTTTTAGGCCTAAATAATTCACGATAAAATCAAATATCCTTACAAGTCCATTTTTTCAGCCCAAAACGACGACAAACCAAACACATTCATATTACAAAACAGACACATTTTCGATTTCACCACAGCATTGTAACAATTATGTAACAGTAGAATATTTCTCTTATCGCTTTATTCACAGCATATTACAGACATCTAAATTCAAATATCATGACATTTACACATTTTAACACTAAAAATCTTGACAGACGTGAATTTCTACCTAAACTTGCATTGTCGAAAGACTAAATGACATCACAGATACTATTCAAAATAACCATAAAAACAATACGATCATGGCAAGCGC
>Ga0073906_1000964_pt1 | contig 48564 bp, 54 predicted proteins | sample Inofromicrocosms_FD_65485 | JGI IMG/M metagenome (GOLD analysis project Ga0073906, IMG submission 65485) | Mouse cecum microbial communities from Vienna, Austria - Inoculum for glucosamine and mucus D2O microcosms | ecosystem: Host-associated > Mammals > Digestive system > Large intestine >...
AAAAGGTTACCCCCCCCCGTTTTTCCAATTCGTTTGATAACTTCATAATTTCTCTCCTTTATATTTATAATTGAGCTTCGATTATTTGCTTAAATTTTTCTAAATCTTCTCTTGTATCAATACCAACCGGTACAAAATCCACAATCGAAGTTTTTATTTTCATGCCATTTTCAAGTGCACGTAACTGCTCCAGACTTTCTGTTTTTTCAAGCGGAGTTTGCTCTAAAGTTGTCATAGCTTCAAGTGCAGCTCTTTTATATCCGTAAATCCCCAAATGTCCGTAAAATTTTGCAATACCTGTATTTCTTTCAAATGGAATTTTTGAACGAGAAAAATAAAGTGCAAAATTATTTTTATCAATTACGCATTTTACCAAATTTGGATTATTAATTTCTTCATCATCTGTTAAAACTCTGATTAATGTTGAAATATCAGCTTGCTCATCTTCTTTAACATTTTTAATTACCTCATCAATACTTTCAGGTTTAATAAGCGGTTCATCTCCTTGAAGATTACAAATATAAGCAATTTCAGGATGACGTGAGACGACTTCCATAATTCTATCCGAACCACATTTATGATCTACTGATGTCATTTCAACTTCACCGCCAAAAGACTTAACCTCATTATAAATGCGTTCATCATCTGTTGCAACAATAATCATATCTGCATATTTTGAAGCTTTTGCCTTTTCATAAACCCATTGAATAACAGATTTTCCTGCAACTTTCAAAAGCGGCTTTCCTTCTAAACGGGATGAACCATATCTTGCCGGTATAATTATTGCTGTTTTACCCATACTAATCTACCCTTCTGACAACAAAAGATGTCCATTGATCCTGCTGAATTTCTTCAACCAGTTCCAAACCTTCACGTTCATAAGCTTCAATTACCATATCGCGTTTTTCATATAAAATTCCGCTCAACGACATTAAAGCTCCCAATTTCATAATATTTTTTAAATCACCCATGATTTCAGCCAAAACAAAATGTAAAATATTTGCACAAATAAAATCAAATTGCTTTGTAACTTTATCAGCAGTACCTAATTCAAATTCGCATTCCACACTATTTTTAACTGCATTTTCACGTGCGACATCAATTACTGTCTCATCATTATCACAGCCGTAAACAGAAGTGGCTCCGAGTATTTTAGCTAATATTGACAAAATTCCGGATCCCATACCAATATCAGCAACTTCATCGCCTTTTTTCATATATTTTTCAAGAGCTTTCATACAAAGCTGTGTTGTCTGATGAGTTCCCGTACCAAAAGCACACCCAGGCTCAAGCTTTATAGTGACTTCACCATCACGCGGCTTGTATTCAATCCAATCAGGTACAACTGCAATTTTATCAGTAACATGGGTTACATCCCATTTTTCTTTCCATTTTTTTGACCAGTCCTGATTCTCTTTTTCTTCCAGTACGAACTCCCATGAGCCCAATTCATCTTCCGTTAACCCTCGGGATAAAAATTCTTCTCTTGATAAATCCAAAACATTTTCAACATCATACAGCAAATCTTCATACGAATCCCCGTATTCATTACGCAAAAAGATTTTTAAAGTACCTTCTGTTGTTGAAATCATTTCTAAATCTTTATAAGCTTCTTCTGCTAAAACAACACCTTCGCAATCAAAGTGCTCAAAGAAAATTTCTGCGATTAAATCTTCCATCTCTGGATTAATCTGTAATCTTAATTCGTAATATAAATCCGCCATCTTAATTAAATCCTTATAAGGCTTAACCTAAAAATGCTCCCATTTTACGGAATTTATCATAGCGCTGATTTCTTAACTCTTCAGAGTTCATGCCTGACAATTCTTCAAGTGCTGATTTAATTGTTTTTTTCATTTCTTCAGCCATTGTTTCATAATCAGTATGAGCACCGCGTACAGGTTCTTTAATATCCCCATCAATGATTCCGTGTTTTAACAAGTGTGGAGCTGTAATTTTAAGAGCAGTAGCGGCTTCTAAGTTTTTAGAAGCATCACGCCATAAAATTGAGGCACAACCCTCTGGTGAAATAACTGTATAATAAGCGTGTTCAAGCATGTAAACTTTGTTTGCAACAGCTAAACCTAAAGCACCGCCTGAGCAGCCTTCACCGGAAATTATTGCAATAACAGGCACACCGAGTTTTTGCATTTCACGTAAGTTTGTTGCAATTGCAGCACCTTGAGCGTGTTCTTCTGCACTAATACCAGGATAAGCTCCCGGTGTATCAATAATAGTCACAATCGGAATATTAAACTTATCGGCATGTTTAAACAAACGTAGAGCTTTTCTGTAACCTTCCGGCTGCGGCATACCAAAGTTATATTCAAGGTTTTCTTTTGTGGATTTACCTTTCATAGTACCGATAATCATAACAGGCTTGCCGTCCAATTTAGCCAAACCGCCAACGATTGCTCTATCATCTGTTCCTACACGATCACCGTGCATTTCAACAAAATCTGTACACATGTGGTTAACATAATCCATAAAATTCGGACGTTCCGGATGACGCGCAATCTGCATTTTTTGCGTAGGATCAAGATTTGAAAATAATTCTTTCTTAAAATCTTCTGCTTCTTGTTCTAATACTTCAATATCTTTATTTAAATCCATGCCGGACTCCAAACTCATTTTTTTCAATTCCTCAATTTTTTCTTGAATTTCTAATATAGGTTTTTCAAATTCTAAAACTGTACCCATAAAACTACTCCTTACTCATGCATAGCCAGAATATTTGAAAGTGTTTCTCTCATATTTTTACGTGAAGAAACAACATCAACCTGACCATACTTCATCAAATATTCGGCAGTTTGGAAGTCAGACGGTAATTTTTGTCTGATTGTCTGTTCAATAACACGTCTGCCTGCAAAACCAACTCTTGCACCTTGCTCTGCAACAATAATATCACCCAATGTACCAAAACTAGCAGTAACTCCGCCAAATGTCGGATCTGTAATAAGATTAATATATAAAATACCTGCTTCATCAAGTCTTGCACAAGCGCAAGATGTCTTTGCCATTTGCATTAAGCTCAAAGCACTCTCCTGCATTCTAGCACCGCCTGATGAGGTGATTGCAAGGACTGGAAGTTTAAGTTCAATAGCTTTTTCCATGATTCGTGTAACTTTTTCTCCAACTACACTACCCATAGAGCCGCCCATAAAATCAAAATCCATTACTGCAGCTGCAACTTTATGTCCTTCAATTGACGCAATACCTGTAATTACGGCATCATCAAGACCGGTTTTCTTCTGTGCTGCTTCAAGCCTGTCTTTATATGATTCAGTATCAACAAACTCTAAAGGGTCAGTCGGTTTTACTTCAGTAAATAATTCTTCAAAAGAACCTTCATCAAACAACTGTTTAATTCTTGTTCTTGCATTAACTCTGAAATGATAATCACAAACCGGACAAACCATTTGGTTATCTTCAATATCTTGTTTTAATAACTGTGAATCACAGTGCACACATTTTGTCCATAAGTCAGGATTTGCTTCTATTTCGACTCTGGCTTCGAGTGCACGTCTTTGAATTTGAGCTTCTTTACGCTTTTCAAACCAATCTTGAACTGTCATATATTTACTACCTTTATATCCCTACTGATAGAAAAATTCTAATCAACAAAAGTATTATACACAAAAAAACAAACTAAGGCAAAAGGGATTAATTTTGTTAACATTTACCCTTTTACTAATTATTTACCTCTACCCCTGATTAGTATCTCTATAGTGCTTTCTAATCTGTTCAGTTAACTCGTTAGGGATTTTAATACTTTGCAAAGACATGTGATATTTTCGTAAATTTGCAATTGTTTCAGATTCTTCTAACAAATTACGTGACGGTTGACCCTGCGCCCCGTTTACCCCATCTTTTACCTTTTCAAACTCAGTTTTTGCCTGCTTTGAAATAATTCTGGCAACAACTTCATCAAGGTCGCTTCCTGAAACTCCGTACTTTGATGCTATTTCATTAACAGTTTTCCCTTGCGGAAATGTATAAAGCCAATTTATTGATAACCTGTCACCCTGCCCTACATGTAAAATACCTTTCTGGTGCGGGGTAAACATAATATCTTTTTTAAACGGACTGTGCCCGAGTCCTATTGCATGCCCGATTTCGTGCAAAATTGTATGATAAACTTCACCCTCATCCATATAATCAGCATGAACCAAACCTTCGGTAAGCCCTATTGAAACTTCGGCGCTATACAGTCTGTTTGCTTTATCATACTGAAAATAACAGCATCCTAAAGCTTCACGTTCAACACGTTTCCAGTCAATATTTATATTTGATTGTAATAAGGTATCAACGATAACAAAAGAAACCTTCCCGTTAGAAACCTTATGCCATTCATCAAGAGCTTGTTTAACATATCCGCGGTATTTAGCATCCTGTCCTTTTTTTGAATAAAACTTCATAGGCGCAATATATACCTTCAAAGGCATCATATTCCACCTTATTAATCTGCCGTTTTTAACCGATTCTTGTAAATAAGTTTTCTTCTCCATATTTTTATTGTATAATAAAATGTACGATAAGAAAAGAATTATACAGACTAAGGAGAGAAAATCATGGGAATGAATTTAATGAACATTATGAAGCAAGTTCAAAACGCTCAAAAAAGAGCTGAAACTGCACAAAAAGAATTATCAGCATTAGAAATTACAGGCGAAGCTGCAGGCGGAGCTGTAAAAGTTGTTTGTGACGGGCAAGGAAAATTTAAATCAATTAAAATTTCACCAGAAGTTATCACACCTGACGATCCTGAAATGTTAGAAGATGTAATTTCTACAGCTATTAAACAAGCTAATGAAAAAGCTTCTGCAGAAATGTCTGCAAAAATGAAACAAATCACAGGCGGCATCAGCATTCCGGGACTTAACTTCTAATGATATACCCGAAAGCAATAGCAGCGCTTATAGAGCAGTTTCAAAAATTTCCGTCTGTCGGACCTAAATCTGCTCAACGAATGGCATTTCATCTTTTAAGAATGCCGACAGCTGATGTTGAAAACTTTGCAAAAGCAATAATTGAAGCAAAACACAATACTCATACTTGTGATATTTGCTTCAATTTATCTGCTTCAAGTCCTTGCGAAATCTGCGCATCTACTCAAAGAGACCGCTCGGTAATCTGTGTTGTTTCAGAAACAAAAGACTTAATTGCTATAGAAAAAACTAACGAATACAAAGGGCTTTACCACGTTCTTCAAGGTTTGATTTCGCCAATTGACGGAATCGGAGCTGATGATATCAGAATAAAAGAACTTTTAAACAGACTTACAAATGAAGAAGTCAAAGAAATAATTTTAGCCCTCAGCCCATCAGTTGAAGGTGAAGCAACAAGTCTTTACCTTACAAAACTTATTAAACCTTTTGGTATAAAAGTATCAAGAATCGCATTTGGGCTTCCTGTCGGTGCGGATTTAGAATACGCAGATGAAATGACAATTGCTAAAGCTATAGAAGGCCGCCGCGAAGTGAACTAAGCGGCGGCTAAACTTTTATCTATGAATCCAACTTTTATATAAACAATTTCCCTGTGGACACCAACGTTCTTTATTTATTATATCTTTCATTGGCAACACAGCATTTACACTATCCGGATAATGATTATTCGGTTCTAAACTGTTTGCAAAATACAATACAAACCTATCTCGACCTAATTGATTAGGTTTTCTGTTTCCATTAACATCTATCAGAATCGGGTATTCACTATTTGAATACAAATAGTAAGCAATCCCGTTAATATCTATAAAAGCGTAGCTTCCTTTATTACATCCTAGCCAATCCGGAGCTCCTCCACCATATATATAAGCTGCCTCACCACGTTCACATACCCAGCATTTATCTGGATTTTTGTCAAAACACATTGTCGGAGCCTTATAATATGTTGCAATATATTTAAACATTTCACCTATTACCGGATTATTGTGAGGACCGGAACTACCAGCTTTTGTATCAAAAGTGATATCTTCATTTTCAATAAACTTCATTACCTGATTAAGAGAACTATAAGTTTTCTTATAAGCAACCCTAAAATGATGATCACGAATTTTAGTTATAAGTCCCGGAATTGTCATCGCTGCGACAACACCAATTATGCCGAGGGTGATTAATACCTCTGCCAAGGTAAATGCTTTTTTAGGAGATAGCGCAAAACAGCCTAAATTAAGCCCGAAAAGGTTACCCCCCCCCGTTTTTCCAATTCGTTTGATAACTTCATAATTTCTCTCCTTTGTATTTATATCTCTTATATTACTTCAAGCATGCAAGACTTGGCAATATCTGTTACATAATCCATATCGTCAGGTTGAATAATTAATGGTGGATTAAAATAAATTACATCCCCGAGAGGACGAAGTAATACACCTTTTTTCAATGCTTTTTTATAGATTTCATAACCAAGACGCAAATTTGACGGATACGATTCTTTAGTGTTTTTATCTTTTACAAGTTCTATTGCATTAATCAAGCCGATTTGACGAACCTCACCTACGTTCGAATGACTTAAAAATTTTTCACATATTATTTTATTAAAATATTTTGCGTTTTCAACAGCCTTAGAAATAATTTGTTCATCTTTGAGAATATTTAAAACCTCAATAGCAGCAGAACAAGCCAAAGGATTACCGGCATATGTGTGCGAATGCATAAATGCTTTTCCTTTACCGTAATCATCATAAAAAGCATCATAAATATCTTGCGTTGTTACACAAATCGACATAGGCATATAACCACCTGTTAAGCCTTTTGAAAGACACATGATATCAGGTGAAACACCTGCATGGTCAAACGCAAACATCTTACCTGTACGGCCATAACCTGTTGCAATTTCATCAGCTATTAAATGAACATTATATTTGTCACAAAGAGCACGCAGCTTAGTCAAATATAGCGGAGGATAGATTTTCATACCTGCTGACCCTTGAAGCAAAGGCTCAACAAGAATAGCACAAGTTTCATCTCCATATTGTTCAAATGATTTTTCTGCTTTTTCAAAACATTCGCAAGCACAATTATCACGACATCTGCCGTAAGGACATCTAAAACAATCAGGCCCATCTATTCTAACTACATCCATCAAAATAGGTTTGTAAATTTGAGTATACAAATCACACGCACCAACAGAAAGCGCTCCAATAGTTTCTCCGTGATAAGCATCTGTAAGTGCCATAAAACGTTTTTTCTTTGTATTTCCAACCTGTTGATGGTATTGAAAACTCATTTTCATAGACATTTCAATAGCTGCAGATCCATTATCCGCAAAATTGAATTTACACAATCCTTTCGGCAAAACTTCCATCAATTTTTGGCATAGTGTAATTGCAGTTTTATGTGTAAAATTTGCAAAAATCACGTGTTCTAAGGTATCTAACTGTTTTTTCATAGCTTCATTTATACGCGGATTGCAATGTCCAAGAAGGTTACACCACCACGAACTTACAACATCTTTGTAGCAATTTCCCTCAATATCATAAAGATCTATCCCCTTTGCATGATCAACCACAATAGGTGCTAAGGTTTCGTAATCCTTCATCTGTGAACACGGATGCCATATATATTTTAAATCTTCTTCTTGCCAATTCATAATCTAACCTGCTTTCGAAGTAAATAATTTTATCAAATTTTCTTTTGTAATATCAATATTTTTATCATTTTTTGCAACAGTTGCAATAACATTAATACCTGTTAAAACTTCAATCTGCTTTTTATTATCTAAATGCATAAAATCAGTTTCGTCATAATTATTTAGAATAATCCCGAGGATATTAAGCCCTCGTACTTTGGCGTATTCCGCCGTTAAAAGTACTGAATTTATTGTTCCCAAGCCGCCATCAGCTACAAGCAGAACATCAGTACGAAGTTCTTTTATAACTTCAGGTAACAGCAGCAGTTGCTCCGTTGCCATATTAAACGGACAGGTAATACCTCCTGCGCCTTCTACAACCAAATAATCATAATTTTCACAGCGTTTTTCAAACTCAGATTTTATAACATTTTTTTCAATGTTAATTCCGAGTCTTTCAGCTGCAAGATGAGGAGATACAGCTTCTTCAAAACAATATGTGACACAATCTGACGGTTTTACCGGAATACACGCAGTTTTAACAACATAATCACAATCCCCCGGAAGTAAAGTTCCGTCAGCCAGCTTTATTGCTCCGCTAAGAGCTGGTTTATAATATCCGCAATTCAAATTATATTCACGCATTTTTTTTACCAGAAGCCCTGAAATATAAGTTTTACCGACATCTGTAGCTGTTGCGGTTATAAAAATTGATTTACATCCCATCTCCATACCTCAAAATATAAACGGTAACTCTAAAGTTACCGTTTATATTATATAACAAAAATATGATTCAAATTATAATGCTGTTGCAGAACCATCTAACATATAGTCATAATGTCTGATATCATCATAATTATTATCAAGTGGAGCCAACGGAGCCGGCTGTGGCTCTTCTTTAGGCTGAGGCATTGGCTGAGCTTTTGTTGAACGTTTACTTAACAAGCCGCCTAAATCAGGTTCCAAAGTGAGTTCAAAGTGGAATCTACCCATATGTCTATGTTGTTCATAAGCATTGTTAATTAAAGGATAGCCCCAATATAAACGAGCACTTAAGTCACCAGGCAACTGAACTCTCAAGCCCATACCTACTGATGCTAAGAAGTAGCTTCCACCATAAATATCTTCTCTAGCATAAGGGAAAATACCTGCAGTATCAGCAAACACCGCACCTTTTAAATAGTTACCGATGAATGATTTAGTTATACCGTCTTTATTTGTTCTGGTTCTTGGAAGAAGCGGGAACATCAATTCACCACTGAAGAAATAACCGCTCTTACCGAGCATTACACCTTCAGAATAACCTCTAACAGTTGCCAAACCACCAGTTTGGAATTGATCAAGATAAGGAATATGCTTACTGTTAGGAATTATTTGATAACTACCTCTTAATTGACCAATTATACCATGAGAAAAGTCATGCAATCTTAAGAAGCCACCTGAATATTTGAAGTAACTTGATTCACTGTCAAATATAGGAAATGCCATAGCTGCATTTTGATTTAAATACCATATACCGTATTTTGTATCTTTTCTAACATTGAAACCAACATCAACACTTGTTACCTGATCAGTATCTTTGATAGGGTCATCTACATGATAACCTAAAGCATCACTAAATAAGTTACCTAAATTAGACCAACTTCTTGAACGTTTATAGTTCAAAGATGCAAATGATCTTAATTCAAAGCCACTTTTTCTAACAAGCGGTTGATCATAGTATAAACTGTAAATATATGAATTACTTTTTAATCCCATCCAGTCATATTGACCATTTTTAACTTTTGCGAAAGTTGATGAATAAGAGAAACCAACGCGTCCGTCTTTCTTATTAACAGGATAACTGTAATCGAAGAATGGACTAATTGCCCCTCTTGAGAAATAAGAACCCATAGACATTTGGTCTCTATGGTGGAATAAACTGTCTGCTACAAGTGCAGGACCGCCTCTTAATTGACCGGTACTTCTACGTCCAGCATTATCCATCATACCGATAAGGTGGAATGGGAATGTTTCCTGAGCTGTCAATTCAATATCAGTAGTACCCGGAGTTTGACCTGCCTTCAAGTTAGCTGCAAGATTAACTCCGTCGTGATATCTGTTAAAATCAAGTACATCCTGTTCCAGATTTACAATATCGAATAATTCGCCTGATTTTTGCGGCATACGGTCTAAAATATACTTATCAGCAGTATACTTATTATTTACAATAGTAACATCACCGATTTTTGCTTCAATAAGTTCAATTTTAATATTTCCGTTAGAAACAGTTTGCTCCGGCAAGTAAGCACGAGCAGTAACAAACCCTCTTTCAGCGTAAATATTATTTAAAGCATTTATAGCATCTTGAATATCTGACATAAACACATTACGTCCGACATATTTACCGATTATTTCGTTTATTTCATCCCTTGTAAGAATTTCTGACGGAGAAACCTCAATTGAATTTACATAAACACCTTTTGTTCCGACTTCATCAACTGTAGCCTTCATAGTATCCGGTATACTTGTTTCCGGAGAAGCAGAATTTGTAACAGCAGAACCTCCGGTTCCGTATCTTTTTTGCTCATATTGATAATAATCGCTTTCACCGCGACGTCTGTTTTTGTCATAACGCATCATATCACGATCGTGAATTGATGCCCCGCCGACTTCGTTCATTACAGGAACCATACCGTGAGTGTAACCGTAACCGGCAAAATTACCACTTGCAGAAGCACCAGCAAGTTCTCCAGCCGCCAAAGCTGCAGAACCAGTTCCAGAGATTGATAAAGCACAGATAGCGGAAACAGCTAATACAGTTCCCAATAATCGATTACTTTTCTTAATCTTCTTCATCTTGTATTCACCTTCTATGTTTTGAATGTATATCTAGTTATATATAAGTAAATATATCTTGTAAGTATATTGTTGTACAACAAAAGCCGAATAAAAACCTTTTTTTAAAATTTTGTTACAAACTTTACAAAATTTTAATTGAAGTATACTTTATACCTACCGTACCATTATACAAAATTACAAATATCATGTAAAGATGTAACAGAAAAAATAAATCAAACGGACGAGCACCTGTTAATTATTTTATTTTGTGATAATATGATTTTTGATAAAAGGAGAAGCATTATGAATAAAAATTTATGTTTATTAACAACAGCTGTAGCACTTTTAGGCTGTTTATCTTTTGGTCCTGCAGCATTTGCAGAAGGGTTTTCTGTTGCAATAGTGGATGTTCCTCAAGTTGTAAACGCTTCAGCACAAGTTCAAGCTCTAAAAAAAGAACAAGATGCTAAAGCTAACGAAGTTATTAAATTTATAGAAAAAGCAAGAAAAGATGTTGCTAGCATCACTGATGCAGATAAGAAAAAAGCTGCTGAAGAAAAATACACAAAAGAACTTCAAGCAAAACAACAAAAAATAAGCTCTGAATATAGCGCAAAATTAAAAGCTATCGACGATTCAATCTCTAAACAAATTGAAACTCAAGCAAAAGCTCAAGGCTATGACGTTGTTTTAAGTAAAGGCATCGTTCTTTTCGGCGGAAAAGATATTACAGCTGACATTATTAAAGTTGTTAAATAAAATTTTATAAAAAAAGAGGCGGCGCCGTTGGCGCCGCCTCTTTTTTTTATTTGTTTAGATATCTTTATAAGAACCTTCAAATTTATTTTGATAAGTAGTGTGAAGAATTTCGTGAGCCTTATGTGAATTAGGATGTTCCAAATATTCTTGATATAGTTTTTGAATAGAAGGGTTCATATGAGATTTTCTTAAATTAAGAGTATTATCCTCTTTATACAAACCTTCAGCTCTTTGAGCTTTTGTTGCAGAATTATCACAGCTTCTCGGCTGTCCTCCGCCGTTTACACATCCGCCAGGACAAGCCATTACTTCCAGCATTTGAAAATCTGCCTTACCATCTTTGATTTCCTGAATTGCTTTTTCAGCTTCTTTTAATGTTGAGACAACACGGACAACAAGTTTTGTACCTTTAATATCAAGTTCGACACTTCTTGAGCGGTTTGTTGTTCCCCTCATTTGTTTAATATCGACATCATTTAAAGGTTCACCGGTTACAAATTCATAAGCTGTACGAGCAGCAGCTTCTGCCACACCGCCTGATGCACCAAATATTGTACCTGCACCTGAGTATTCTCCAAACGGTGAATCGTTTTTTTCTGGCTGTAAAGCTTTAAAATCAATACCTGCCGCTTTAATCATTTTACCAAGTTCTTGTGTTGTCAAAACATAATCAGTATCAGCTCTGCCATCCCTATATATTTCAGGACGTTTACATTCATATTTTTTAGCTGTACAAGGCATAATCGCAACAACCACAAGGTTTTCTCTAGGCACATTGAAATACTTTGGCACTAAATCGATAAGAACCGGTGATAACATACTCATCGGAGATTTACAGGTTGATAAATGCGGGAGCATGTCAGGATGCTGATCTTCCAAATATTTTACCCACGCAGGACAGCAAGATGTAAATAACGGAAGATTTTTACCTGATTTTAATCTTTCCAGAAATTCTGTTGCTTCTTCCATAATTGTTAAATCAGCAGAAAAATTAGTATCAAAAATAAGATTAAACCCGATTCTTCTTAATGCTGCATTCATAAGTCCGATTGTGTTTTCACCTGCCGGAAGCCCGAACATTTCACCAAGCGCAACACGGGTTGCCGGCGCCATTTGAACTACAACTGTTTTATTCGGATTAGTAATTTCTGCCCAAACTTTATCAGTTTCGTCTTTAATTGTTAAAGCACCTGTCGGGCAAACTGCCGCACACTGACCGCAATTTACACAATCTACCTGTCCTAAAGGGCGTCCTGCCATAGGTTGAACAACAGTTTTAGAACCGCGATTGGCAAAACCTAAAACCGAATGTCCCTGAAACTCTGAACAAGCTCTAACGCAAGCTCCGCAAAGAATACATTTGTTAGGGTCACGAACAAGTGACGGACTGCTATCATCTATTGGAAGATAATCTTCTAATTTTTTATCCGGGAATCTGATATCAGTAATTCCGTATTCCTGCGCATACTGTTGTAATTCACAGTTTCCGCTGCGTTCACAGGTTAAACATTTTTTATCATGATTAGCTAGTAAAAGTTCAAGAACAGTTTTTCTGATTCTTCTTGTTCTATCTGTGTTTAAATGTACCTTTAACCCGTTTTCAGGCGGCATTGTACAGGATGACTGAATTCCACGTCCTTCAACTTCAACAACACACATTCTGCAAGCACCAAATGATGTCAAATCAGGTCTGTAACAGAATGTTGGAACATTCATGCCTGCTTTTCTGATAACTTCCAGCAAATTCGGTTCATCAGTAAATTCAACCTCTCTGCCGTCTATAAATAATGATTTTTTATCTGTCATTTTTTGTTTCCTTTATTTGAAAATCTACTCTAATACAATTGCTCTGAACGGGCAGTTTGATAAACAAGCTTCGCACTTGATACATTTTGCTTGATCAATTACGTGCGGCTGCTTAACTGTACCTGAAATTGCACCAACAGGACAAGTTCTTGCACATTTTGTACAGCCCTTACATAAAGATTCTTGAATAACAATCTTTTTCATAGCCGCACAAACACCTGCAGGACATTTTTTGTCCTTAATATGAGCAATATATTCATCTTTAAAGTATTTTAATGTTGATAAAACCGGATTTGGAGCAGTTTTTCCAAGCCCGCAAAGAGAACCATCTTTAACCGCAAATGCTAAATCCTCAAGTAAATCGATATCACTCATTTCGCCTTTACCGGCAACAATTTTTTCTAAGATTTTCAACATATTTTTAGTTCCTTCACGGCAAGGAACACACTTTCCACAGCTTTCGTGCTGGGTGAAATTCATAAAGAATCTTGCAACTTCAACTATACAAGTATCTTCCGCCATAACGACAAGTCCGCCTGATCCAACCATTGCTCCGGCTTTAATCAAATTATCGTAATCCATCGGAATATCAAGATGTTCTTCAGTCAAACAACCTCCTGAAGGTCCGCCGATTTGAACAGCTTTAAATTTCTTTCCGTTACGAACTCCACCGCCGATATCAAAGATAATTTCACGCAAAGTTGTACCCATAGGAACTTCAATTAAGCCTGTATTGTTAACTTCACCGGTTAAAGCGAATGTTTTTGTACCTTTTGAAGTTTCTGTACCCATTGAAGCAAACCAATCTGCGCCTTTTAATAAAATTACAGGAACATTAGCTAAAGTTTCAACGTTATTAATCAGTGTAGGTCTGCCAAACAAACCTTTATTTGCAGGAAACGGCGGTTTTGGTCTTGGCATACCTCTCTCACCTTCAATTGAAGCAATAAGAGCTGTTTCTTCACCGCAAACAAATGCCCCCGCACCTTCTTTAATATGGATATCTAAACTAAAATCAGAACCCATAATATTTTTACCTAAGTAATTACGTTCTTCTGCATCTTTTATGGCTTTTCTCAAACGTGTAATTGCAAGCGGATATTCTGCACGAACATAAATATAAGCTTCATCAGCACCGATTGCATATGCTGCAATTGCAATACCTTCTAAGAGTTTATGCGGATCACCTTCCATAACGGATCTGTCCATAAATGCACCAGGGTCACCTTCATCTCCGTTACATACAACATAAGATTTTCCACCTCTGTTTGCTGCAGTAAATCTCCATTTTCTACCGGTTGGGAAACCGCCACCGCCTCGTCCACGTAATCCTGATTTTTCGATTTCATCAATAACTGCATCAGGATTGCCCTGAGCAATTACATTTGCCAAAGCTTCATAACCGCGAACAGCAATTGCCTCATCAATACATTCCGCATTAATATGTCCGCAATTTGCTAAAGCTGTACGTGTTTGTTTCGCATAAAAATTAATATCTTCATCTTTAACAACTTTTTGATGGGTTGCAGGATCAGTATAAAGAAGCCTTTCTACAGGCTGTCCGTTTTTAATATGGCTTTCATATATTTCTTCAACATCTTCAAGATGAACTTTTACATATGTAACATGCATATCAGGAATATTAACAAGCACACCCTGCTCGCAAAAACCGTGACACCCTGTAGGTACAACAGTCAATTTGTCATAATCTGTCATAATCGAAACATCAGCACCGAGTTCTTTAAATTTTTCAATAATTTCTAATGAGCCATTAGCAACACAACCTGTACCTGCACATACAAGAACACGCAGCCCCTGAGATTTTATTTCTTCCTGTGCTTTCAATTGTTCCTGCTTAATATCAATATTTAATGTTTTTTCCATAATTATCTTTCTCCATTCATAAGAGTGTCTATAATAACTTTAATAGCATCAGAAGTCATTTTCGGATAAACTTTATCATTGATAACGCATACCGGAGCAAGCCCGCAAGCTCCAAGACAACTTACTATAACAAGAGAAAATAAACCATCTTCAGATGTCATTTGACCATCTTTCAAATCAAGTTTTGCTCTGATTGCATTTAAAACAGGCATTGAACCCCTAACATGACATGCTGTTCCATCACAAACCTTAATTTCATATTTTCCTTTAGGATCAAGTGAGAACTGGGCATAAAAAGTAGCTACACCATAAACTGTTGCAGGTGAAAGCCCTTCCATCTTTGTACCTATGTAAATCAATGCATCTTCGGGAAGATATCTGTATTCTTCCTGTACTTTCTGTAAAATCGCAATTAAGTTAGATTTCTTAGACTCATAAGCCTCAATAATAAAATCCAACTTAGCAGTGTCGATTTTATGAGGATTTTTTACGCTCATTCTCGAACTCCTATAATATTCAATTGTATTAACCCGCAATTGCACTGTACACTATTAAGACCACAGGCAATTAATACTTATAGGATAACATATTTTTATACCTTAATGCAAGTACTTATTAAAATTTTGGCATTTCTGCAACCAAACAATGAATGCCGCCTTCATAATTTTTCAAAAACATTTTAGAATCAACAAAATAAATATTTTCAGGCTTAATATAACCTTTGACACTGTTTACAAATTCTGTTTGAAAATCAAAACCTATTTTTTGGGCAACTTTCTCGGTTATTCCGCAGTATTGGTTTAAGTTAGATTTATTAGTAATATAGACCAAATCGCCATTCTTATTTTCATGAACAATTCCGTTCATATAATTTAAAATGTGCTGAGGTAGAATACCATCACTGTCATTTATATAATCAAATATTCTGCCGGGAACTTTTACAACATTGTATCCAGCATCAGCTAATTCTTCTTGAACTTTTGAGGTATGGATATATTGCGAATTAGGAATTTCTGCAACCATAACACATAATTTATTACATATTTCTTTTAACTTATTATGTACTTTTACTAGCGAACGATCATTTTCAATATCTTTTACAATCTTATGAATTCTATCAAACCATATTTTATCATCCGCAACTAAAACTGTTTTATCTTTCAAAGGACGTACAAATAAATCAATATGAAAATCAGACTGTGATAACAACTTAATAGATGAAACATCAAGCTCTTTGACTAATTTTTCTACACCTTTCGCGTTAAAACGCCCTAATAGAAGTTCTTTTTGACCATTATCATCAATGATAAAATAATTTCCACCGGGAATATGTTTTTTTACTTCATATTTTTGTAATCCAAAAAACTTTTCAACTTCATAACTTAATTTACTTATCACATTGGCATTTGAAATAAATTTATTATCCTGTAAAAATGTCATATTATCCTGACACCAGATATATGTCGACCCGCCTCTAAGGTATTCATCATCAGGTAACAAGCCAAGGTCTTTTGAATAAATTCCTTTATTTGTTTGAACAAATACATCAAAACCATGCTTCTGTCCAATTTGTTCAAGTTGAGATGAAATTTTTCTAAATGCTGGAACATTCACATTTGTACTGCGCAGAAACAAACCTCTTAACGGTCTTGCTCCATATCCTGTAAAAGTAATACTATTATTTTGAACCTGCATTTTCTACATCTCTTTAAATATACTACTATAGCTTTAAAACTCGTGAAAAAAATTTTTGCTAATTATTTTAACTTTTTCTGGTTGAACGTATAAATATAAGAAACAAGCATTAGAATAATACCCAGAGCCAAAAAGGCAACAAGTTTATACAAGGCATCAACTTTAGCAAGATCAAAAATAAATATTCTAAATATTGTCAGAATTATTATGAATATACCTGAATTTATTAAATAACGTTTATTTAATAATATACCACAGATAGTTATTCCGCCTGAATACAATACCCACACAAGGGAAATTATAAATTTAATATTTTCATGAATATGAGTTAAACCGACACTTTCACAGTGAACAAGGAAGAATCCTAAAATAACCGCAATATATTTAAAGGGCTCACCTTTCATCCATCTTGCAAAAATAATACTTGATAATATTGCCGTAATATAAACAGCACATCTTAAATTTACTATAGGCAAGTACTCGTGCGGATAAATGTATGAGCCGCACAATAATAAAATTATCGAAACAATATATATAAAACAACTTGCAACCTCAAAAAGCACATAACCGTTTTGTTTATATAGTCTTTTTGTCTGTACGGCATAAATAAAACCGATTATCAGATACAACATCCATTTATTTAAATCTGCCGCATCTCCGGTGTGATTTAATAAAGAATTTATCTCACCAACTACATATAAATATGCAAGCGAAATTCCGCTGAACAACAATAAATTATATGCATTTTGATTTTCTTTTTTAAGAATATATGCTGACAATAACATTGTAACAACAGGAACTCCAAAAACAATAGTTCTTATATTTAAAACCGGCGCATAATGTGCAAACATACAAAAGTCACCGCCTGATTTCGCAAGCAAAGTTCCTGCAAATGCCGTTGAAAAATATCCATACATTGCAGTATTCAAATACTTTCGGTTAAATTTAGCAATAAAGACTGCCAACACAAAACCAATAAGCGAGAATACCATTACACTATGAATATCGTTCAACAAGAACAAAATTACAAGCCATACATTTAACAAAATATAATATACATAAGTCTTATAAATTTCATTTTTAGAAATATAAGAACGATATGCCAAAATATAATAAACCAATGCAGCCACACCCAGCATACTGCCAAAATAAACCTGAGATGTTCTGAATAAAATCATTGAAAATATCGTCAATACCGCATAATTTACAATACTAACAGCATATCCAACTTTATTTGATTTATCGCGTAATAAATCATAAACAACATAAATTCCCCATAACACAACAGGTAACATAGGTTTAGCCGGTTCAATAACATATGGAACAAATGCGCACAAAGTAAGTATTAAATTTATTATATTAATACAACAGAAACGTTGATTTTTTAACGTAAAAATAATTGAAACAGCATTCAGAAATACTAAATACCACATACAAACTTCATACGGCGCACCTGAAAAACAAGGAGTTAAATAACCACCGATTAAACCTATTACAAGCATTGAAACAGTTTTCATCTGCTGAGCCATAATAAAAGTAATCATTAATAATAATGCACCAATTGTTATAACAGCACCGGTGCCAATTAAATGAAACATAGAATAAGCACAAAATGTTGTAATAAATAAATCCGCAAAACCTGTACCTAAAAGCACTTCAGAATAATTTTTCATATTATCATTTTTATGAAGATACATAGCACCGACTATCATACCTACACCGGCAAAACAGCCTAAAATAGTCTTCACCAAAGGAGTAATCACAATAAACGGCGATACTAACTTGATAAAAATAATTACAGCAACAATTATTGCAAGCGCACCTATTTTATTAAATATATTACCCAAAAATGCACCCTGCAGATTAAAATCATCTTTTTTATCAACATTTTTATTAATGTCAGGTTCAGATGTAATAGACTCAGCTTTAATTTCAACCGTTTTTACTTCAGACTGAGGAGGAGTATCATCATCTTTTTGGGGATTAATTTCATTTTCTTGCGACTTGTAGATTTCTTTCGTCAAAAAATCAAGATTTCTTGATACCTTATCAAGCTTTTGCTGAATAAAAGCAAGCCATATAATACATATCACACATAAAAAAACTGACATAATATCCCCTTTTTACTGAGGATATCATATCAATTTTCATCTAGTCAACTTATTAAATTATTTTATTAAAAGCTTGCCGGTTAAATCACTTACAGCACGATAAACTTGTCTGATAAATGTATCTTCTGTAGAAAATAAGCCTCTTCCAATATAATTTAATCCATCTTTATCTTCTAACATCACATTATTTTCTTTAACCATTGTTACAGGTTCGTGAGTTAATTTTAAAATTCTTTTTCCATTATAAGAACTAGGCTTCCCATCAATATTGAATCTGCTAACTGTAACAGTTAACATTTCAGTATCCTTTGGTATAAACATGTCTACGTGAACATTGTTCTTTTTGGCAAAATTATATACTACTTCTTTTATTCCCATAAGTTCATTTACATATTCTGCTGAACGTTCAGAAACATCCCACATTCTTGAAATATTTACATATTTTTGCATTTCCAACTGAGCATTTTCATATTTACGAATAAGAGCTTTATTAGAAATATTTTCAAAAATTCGATTTAAATTCATAATATCACCTATAGAGATTTACAACTACAATACTATAAAAACAAACAAATATAAAATTGCTAGTTTTTTAAGTTATATTACTTTATCACAAAAATCACAAATAGGACAGTTATCACATTGGGGGTTTATAGGTTTGCAAACATTTTGCCCGTGAGTAACTAAAAGAGTATTTATTGGAATCCAAAATTCAACAGGAAGCTTTTCTCTTAACGCGAATTCGGTTTCTTCAGGATTTTTAGTTTTTATATATCCAAGACGGTTAAATATCCTGTGCACATGAACATCAACACAAATTGCAGGAACACCAAACCCTAAAGTCATAACAAGGTTAGCTGTTTTTCTGCCAACACCGCGGAATTTACACAATTCATCAATGCTATCAGGGACTTTACCGCCGTATTCTTCTACAATTTTCCTGGATAATTCAATAATTTGCCCTGCTTTATTTTTATAAAAACCAACAGGATAAATAGCCTTAGCAAGTTCTTCTTCATCTATACCCATCATTTCCTGCGGAGTTTTGGCAAGTTCAAGCATTCTAAGAGTTGCAGGATATGTTGTCCTGTCATTTGTACGTAAACTCAATATACACGCAATCAAAACTAAATACGGATCTTTGAAATTATCCATTAGTTTTACAAAATCACTTTGCGGCTGCTTTGCGTTTATAAGATTTTCAACTATTTTTCCAATCATAAGCTAACTATAACACAAAAGTTTTAACATACTTATATGCTAATATTAATTGTTCATCATCAAGGTTATTAACCATATCCAATAATTCTTTACGAACATCAGATGGAGATTTTAAATAAAAGAATTCAAAAAGCTGCTTAGGTTCTATATTAAATACCTCTGAAAGCTTTGCAATAACTGCAGCCTGCGGCATATTTTTACCAAGCTCAATTCTGCTCAAGTGTTTATCATCAATTCCGAGTTTTTCTGCCAGTTGAAACTGAGTAAGCCCATATTTTAATCTATATTCTCTAATTCTTAAGTCAGGGGTAAATAACTATAACTACAATCTAAAGCAAGCGCATAATTCAGCTCCGCAGGGTACTTCGTACTGTATTATGCTACCAATTATAACCTAAAGTAAGCGATAATATTCAGCTCCGCAAGGTTAGCTTAAAAGCTTGTTAACATCAATAACGGTTTTTAATTTAAGAGCATAAATATTATCTCTGTCAAACCTTGCAAGTTTTACCGCATCTTTTTCAGTTGTGATAATACTACCTGAAACTCCTACAATATCGCCCGGTGTATATTGATGATGATCATCAAAAGTTATAGTCTTAACAACTTGGAAATCTTTCAAAAAATCATAAAACTGTTGTGGTTGTCCTATAGCACTCATTGCAGTAACAGCAAGACCTTCCATAAGTCGTTGACCTGTTTTTATATTATAGACGTAATCGGGTTCTGTATAACATACGGTTGTAGGTATTTTTAAACGTTTTTGCATAATTTTTGCAACTTTTTCAGCTGTTTCGTGGTTAAAATTCTTACTGACAACAACAAACTTATCAATACGTTCAAGCGCTTCCGGACCTTCGCGCAAAGGACCTGCCGGAAGTAAATTTTCATTTCCGAACCCCTTAACACTATCCATCAAAACAATATCCATATCACGGTGAAGTTTTCTATGCTGGAATCCGTCATCTAATATGATAACTTCAACCCCGAATTTTTCAACAGCATATTTTGCAGCCATATATCTGTCTTTACAGGTAAACACATAACAGCCCGGAGTATTCTCAGCAAGCATATATGGTTCATCTCCGGCTTGAACAGCATCAAAATAAATTCTCTCACCATCAGAAATCATATTGATTTTTCGGTTACTTAAACGACCGCCGTAACCACGCGAAATTATAGCTGTTTTTTTACCTGCTGCTATTACAAACTTTGCAATTTCTGCAACAACAGGAGTTTTACCAACCCCGCCTGTTGTCATATTACCGACAGAAATAACATAAGCATCAACTTTTTTAGGTTTTATGATTTTTTTGTCATAGAAAAAGTTTTTTAATCCGCTTCCAATTCCATAAAAAAACGAACAGAACTTCAAAAAATCAAATAAAATTCCTTCTGGTTCTCTTTGGTAGTGAATTTGAGTAATTTTTGTCTTTAGATTTAGCATATTTTAAAATAACAATCTGAACAATAAGAATCTTTTGTTCAATTTATCTGAGAATTTTCTCAAGTTCGAAGTTGTAACAACTGTATCTTTAACAATTTGTTGAAGATCTGAAGCCTGATTAGGGTTAGCCGGATTAACTCTGTTAACCGTATCAAGTGCAGTCGCAACTTCTGCCATCGCACAATTTACATTAGTAATAGCATTAGTCAACTGATTTTTCAGTTTATCATCTTTTGTCATTGAATTTACACTTTCACTGATTTGTGAAAGATTTTCAGCTATGATTTTTAAATTTTTACCGGTTTGTTCAGCATCGGCTGCATCCATAACCTTATTCAGATTTTGAGCAAGCCTGTCAACAGAATCAGCTGTAGACATCATAGTTTTCTTAAACTGAGCATCGCCGATTATATTATTAACATTGTTTGAAAGTTTTGAAAAATCTTCAGTCGCTTGTTGTGTCATTGTTAACAGCATTTCAATATCAGATTTTGAAGATTCTAATAATGTATCTACTTTACCAAGAGTTTCATTAGATTTAGCTGTCAAAGCATCCAAATTAGCGATCGTTTTCTTCAAATCAGCGATTGTTTCATCTGTAAGAATTTCGTTAACTTTTTTATTGGTTTCGGTTAAGGTTTCAGCTGCTTTATACTGCCAATCCATAAAGTCAGACAATCTCATAGGTTCAATAATTGTATAAGGTGAATTTTGCTTTGGATAAGCAAGCGGCATTTCATCAAGCGGAACAAGTCTCAATTTATGAGATTCTCCATCTGATATTGCAGAACCTGTCAAAAAGTCCGGTAAAATCAACCCCGGAAGATTTATAAAATAACTAACTTTATACGCATAAGGTGTTTTAATATTTCCTTTATAATTATAAGGAAGTGAGTCTTTTGAAACGACATCAACGGACTTAATCAAGCCGACATCGTAATATTTATCACTTAATTTCATCTGAACAGGGTCGTTTTTATGTAAAAGATATCTGTCCTTCATTGGTATATAAATAACCATAGTTTTTGGCGGAGTAATTTCTAAGAATAACTCGCCTATTAAACCTGACTGCTGAATTGAAAAAGATGATGCTCTCGGAATTTTCACATTCGGATCTGTGATAACAAATTTTACATTAACGTAACTTTCTTCACCTTTGACCATAGGTATAATTTCTTCAACCTGACCAACTTTAAGCCCCATAATCTGAACACCTGCACCTGGTCTTAAACCATTGACATCTTTAAATTGAATTTCAACCCTATCAGCAGAAGAAAAAGCTCTGCCTTTTACTTTAAGCACAGTTCCAACTAACAATACCAGCGCTACTAAAGTTAATAATCCAACTTTAAATGATGAAGAAAATTTCATTATATACCTTTCATTAAATTCAGTATAACAGTATTTTATCAGAAAAAAAATAAATCTGTAAAGTTTTTAAGCAAAATATAGATTCTGTGAATCAAAAAATACATTATATAGTCGATTTTTAGCAAATCTGATTCATAAATATTAATATATACCGTATAATTTGAATAGATTATGTTGACTTTTGAGAAAATATAATTAAAACCTTACAAAAGGCAGAAAAAATAAATTAGAAGGAGATAGTGCATAATGGGCATGGCAGCATCACAAGCCAGATGGATTTCACTGGCAGCAAGAAAAACCAACGTTGAATACGAAGGCCAGCAAATAAATCAGGCAAGAACAGCACTTGCGAACCAAAGTTCAGAACTTTGGAATCAGTTATATGGAATGGAAGTACCATCTGCACCTAGTACTACTGATTTTACAACAACTCAGTATACCTTCAAAAACGGAGATACTACACAAACAATCTCTGATATTCAAAATGCGGAATATACGGATTCCGACGGTATAAATTACAATTCTTATGTAACTTATTATACTCAAATATCTGAATACACAGGAATTCGAAATACAAAATCAAATCCTCAAGTTCAATTTGTAGCACCTACAGAAGAGCAGCCTGGCTATTATATGGTTGGAACCAAAAAAGTTTCCTGTTTGAATACAGTTGATAGAACAGACACAAGTTCTACCGGTTCTTGGGGTACTTATAGTGCTCAATTAGACCAAATTGCAAAAGATTGGCCGGACACACAATTGGCAAAAGATTGGCAAAATTACAGATTAAATGGCGATGTTTCTGCACTTGATAATATTTATATGTGGACAGATAACAGCAACGAAGTAAATTTTGTATCTCAAAATTCAAATACCGGTGATTCACTTGAAGCTTGCAGACAAAATCCTTCTTATGCTCTACATTCATATTATGCAGATTATCAAACAACAAATAAAGAACTTTCAAAATACGGTATTATAGAATATGATCCGAGCGGAAGAGCTACATCATTACAACTTGAAGGCTCAAGTATTGTATACGATTTACAGGCAACAAGTGTTACGGATGATAATGCTTATCAAGATGCAATGAATCAGTACAATTATGCTCAACAAACTTATGAAAAAAAAGTTCAAGACATCAACGCAAAAACCGAAAAAATTCAAACAGAAGACAGAACACTTGAATTAAGGTTAAAAGCTCTTGATACTGAACAAAATGCGCTTCAAACAGAAATGGATGCAGTTCATAAAATCATTTCTAAAAACATCGAAAGTACATTCAAAACATTTGAAAGCTAATATAATAATTATTAATACAAAGAGGTTAAAATGTCTTATAAAAATGATAGCAATTTAGTAATAGCAAACAGATTCGGTGATGCAAGCTCAGCAGCAAAAGCACAAATGTGGGAAACCTATGACAGATTACGCGATTTAACTGTATCAGGAAGCGGTACCGGAACAGGTTTTGAAGCTGCAGGCGGACTTTTATACAATATGGCAAGCTTACTTGCTCCATCATCATTTGCGACACTATTTGGAAGTTCTGAGACAATGAATATTTCAGGAACTTCATACTATTCAAAAACAAATACAGGCTCTTCATATGGCGTTGACTCTTTGTATAATTATTCAGGATTTCCTAGCGGTGCAGCATCAATCGGTTCAATATACGGACTTGCTACAGGTGGAGCATCTTCTATCCTAAACGGATGGGGAAGCCCGACATCAGGCAGAGCAACCGGTTACGCATCTAATGTAAGCGGACTTGCTGATATTACAAGCGCCGCTGCATATGGTATTGGTACAGGTACAGGCTTAGGAAAAATTACATCAAACATTGTAATGCCTTTTGCTAGCTGCATCTCAGGCTTTGGCGGAATTTTAACAGCTATTTCGCCATATTTAGGAGTATACGGTGCTGGTACAACAGTTTTAGGTAACCTGATGCAAGGGACAAGCTCTGCAGCTTTAGCAGCTTATCAGAACATTTCCGGAAACATTACGGCAAATGCTGATACAATTCTTTCTACAAAAGTCAGAAACATTGAAACTGTCTGCAAAATGCTTGATACACAAGGCGATGTAGCTAAAAAAATGCTTAAAGAAGGTATAGATGGTGATAGTAAGGCTATCCAAAACTTATAATTAAAGTTTTAAATTTTTATGCCGTATAATTAAGGGTAAAGTATTACGAAAAGACCAAAATATTAAGAAATATTACGCTTGATATATAAAAATATCAATTTCCGCCCGCGCAATGTTTTTAAATATATGTAGGTCTAAAGTGTAAGGATCATTATGTTTCGCGAAACTCTAGACGTATACATTAAAAGAATCTTCGATTTCCTGATTTACACAAAGAATTACATGATCAGAAAAAATCCGGTTCAGTCAATGACAAATTCATTTGTAGAAGGAATAAAAGATTTTTTAACGGTAAAAAAGAAATTAAGAATGGCACAATACAGGCTCAATTATCACAGACACCAGTTGAATAAAATGGAGCAGTTGATAGCAGAAAACAGCCAACATAATTTCTTAAAAGGTTCAAACCTCGACCAAAAAAGATAAAGGCGGAAAACAAAATGGGATTACTAATCGGTATCATCAGATTAAGGCAGCTAAGGTTAATGCAATCAAATTGCGAATGGAAATTGCAATTGATTACACAAGCAAAAATGACTGCTCAAAATTCTGCAAACAACCTTCTACAGGTTGGAACAGATTATGAAGCCGATACAATGATTGCCAAAAAACTGCAACAACGTCAATATAAATTAAAACTTCTTGAAGAAAAACTTGATATGCAAAAAGAAGCTCTGGAACAACAGCTGAAAGAAATCAACGCAGAAATGGAATCTTGCCGCGGTATGATTGATAAACATATCAGCTCTTCATTCTCTTATAAAGTAGCTTAAACTATCTTGTCTGAATGAATAAGTTAATAATATCATTCATAACAGCAGCCTGTCTTTGATAGTTTTGAGATTTAGCTTCTAAAATACCTATTTGTTTACGGTATTCAACGATATTATTCTGACATTCAACAGAATTATTTGTCAAAGTTTCCTGAACATGCTTAGCTTCCTGCAGCACTGTACCCATAGAAATTCCAAGAGCTTCCATTGTTTGTTTAATAATTAAAGCACCTGTCTGCTTTGAAACACCTGACGGGAGTTTTGCAATAAGCTGCTTTAATACTGCAACATTTGCAGGATAATCAAAATCATCTTGCATTTGAGCATAAGCTGAAGTTCCTAAATTTTGAACAAGACTCTGCTGAAAAGCTGTATCTACAATTGATTGAGGTTGAGTTGCCGCTTGAAACTGCAATTGAGATTGTATTTTCATCTGCATTTCAGAAGGCTGCTGAACGATTTCCGGCTCGACATTAGAAGTAAAAGTATCATCTATTGTATCCGCTTCTGATTCAAATGACATTGAATCTTCAACAATATCATCAGCGGCTTCATTAATAAAAACTTCACCATCAGAATGATCTACTGTCTGCATTTTCAATGCTTCTACAATCTTTTTACCCATACCGTCATTCATATTGTTTATAGCCATCTTTCCCTCATATTGTTTTTAAACAACTTAATTATATTAAAGACATGCGAATTTATCAAGAAATTTATAATAATCTCAACCATAAATTTTAAGATTTATTAACTTGATAGGTTAATTGGTTTATGATACTATCGCGAAGTAAGTGAGGGATATTATGAATAATATTGAAATAAGCGAATTTAAGGAATTGCCGTTTGGCGAAAATGTAACACAAGCAGCAGCAATTTCTCCTGTAGAAAACGGTATTGAGTATGAGATTTTAAGTGATAACGAAGCTTTAGAATATATCGATTATCTTAATTTATCAAAAGTTGTTGAAATATTAGCAGAATTTTTTGATGTAAATGCTTCAGCAGTAGCTAAAGAAAACCAAATTTGCGCTGCAGCTTTAGGAAGCAGTGCTATGAATGCTTTTGAAAAAGTTATAGATACTGATCCGATGGTATTAACAAACGGAACAATCGGTTTCAGTAAAGAGGTTACGGAAGATATTGCAAAACAAATTACTGCAATGAAAATCAGAAACCTTATCGCAGTTCAGTTTGAAAAAAGTGCACTAGATTATTTAACCAAAAATAGTGAAATAAATGTAATTCAGATAAAAAGCCCGTTACAAGAGGTTTTAGGATTTAATACACAAGATGTTAAACTTACTCCGTTTGGCTATCTTGTTCAGGAACAAAACCAATCAAAACTTACAAAATCATCTTTTAAAGTTGCAGGAAAAACCAAGCCAACCCAGCAGCTTGCGGAGGACGCTATTTTTGCCTGGAAGATTTCTAAATACGCAAAAAGCAAGTCTGCAGTTATTGCAAAAGATTTAGCAGTAAAAGCCATTGTACAGGGAAGAACAAACAACATTGATGCGGCAGAAGCGGCTATGGATTTAGCTTGCGAAAATTCAAAAGATGCAGTTCTGGCACTGGACGGAGTTGTAGAGAATGAAGAAGTAATAAATGCAGCAATTCAAGGTAGAATCGGACTAATTATAGAAGCCGGTGACGGTACTAATTCGGCAAAAATCGCAAAACTAGCCGATAAATATAATATCTCACTTATTACAACAGGAATTAGAAACAACAGATATTAGGGGGCTCGGATTATGGAAATCAAACCGTGGGATGAATACTTTCTGGATCTTGCAAAGACATGTGCAACACGCTCAAATTGTTTAAGAGCACAGGTTGGTGCTGTAATTGTCGGTGAGGATAAAAAAATTAAAGCAACCGGTTATAACGGTACACCTTCAAAAGTAGAATCCTGCGTTGAGCGCGGCGAATGCTACAGGATGAAAAACAACATTCCATCAGGAACTAAATACGAAACCTGCCGTTCAATTCACGCAGAACAAAACGCGATAATTCAAGCAGGACAAGACAGATGTAAAGATGGAACAATCTACATCTGGGGACATAATTTTATTTGCATATTATGCAAAAGATTTATCGTTCAATCTGGGATTAAACAATGTGTTCTAAAAAAAGACGAAGACTCCCCTATTATAAGAGTTTCAGTTGACGATTTGAGAAAAGAACTTGAAAACCAAAGATAGGTATAATATGGATAAAAAACTGTTATTATCAATTATTTTAGGAACTTTACTAATTTCTCAGACTGCTTTTGCGCAAAATTTACCTGAGATTACAGATAATACAGGAAGCGGAGTATACCTTGAACTTGAATCTCCTGTTATTTCACCAAAAATAGAAAAAGAATTAAGAACAGAAATAACAAAGATTTATGGTGAAGACAAAACCGATGAGATTTATTCAAAAATAACAGAGATTGCAAAAAATACAAAACAAAAACGTTCAGAAACCCTTAAACAAGACGACATAGCACGACCTAATGACTGGTATAAAGATGAAGTCATTTATATGTTTTATGTTGACCAATTTGGCACTCTAACCCCTGAAAAGCCTAATCAATTTAAAGATACTATCGGAATGCTAAACTATCTAAAACAGCTTGGTGTAACCACACTTTATATGCTTCCGTTTGCGGATTCACCAATGGAGGATGCAGGCTTTGATGTTAAAAACCCACAAAACATAAGAAAAGATTTGGGCGGCAAGCCTCAATTCGAAAGATTTATTAAAGAAGCTAAAGCAAAAGGTTTCAATATAAAAGCAGACTTAGTATTAAATCACTTTTCTGACCAGCACGAATGGTTTCAATCAGCTCTGAAAGGCGATATTGATAAACTCGATTACTTTGTTACCCGTGAAACTATGCCAGAATATACAAAATACGTTGATGAAAAACTTGGCACAGTTACCGAATACAAAGAAGATGACGAAAAAATAAGCAAACGCAGACTTATATTTCCTGAAATCACCGAAAACAATTACAGAAAAGTCACAATTGCGGGTAAAGATTATTACTTATATCACACTTTTTATCCTTTCCAATTAGATATAAATTGGGAAAATCCGGAGGTTTTGTATTACAACCTTGAAACCATGAATTACTGGGCAAACTTAGGTGTGGATATTTTCAGACTTGACGCCATTCCATACCTTATAAAAGAATCAGGAACAAACGCAGAAAATCTTCCAAAAACACATTCCATTATTAAAGTTTTAAGTTTGTATTTACAAGCCACAGCACCCAGAACTGTACTTCAAGCAGAAGCCTGCCAGCTTCCGAAAGATGTCATACCATATTTTGGCACAGAACGTAAAACCGAAACAATTATTGATGATAAAACAAGAGATTTAAAACGTACGGATGAAGTTCAAATTGCTTATAATTTCCCGTACATGCCTGCACTTTGGGCAAGTTTTATAACAGAAGACAGCAAATATTTTAAAGATGCGGTAAAACAGACTCCAAATATACCTGAATCTGCAAGCTGGGCAACATTTTTACGGGTTCATGATGAACTAACACTTGAGATGGTAACCCCTGAGATGCGCGAACTTATTTATCAAGCGCTTGAACCAAAAGGTGCACCGTTTAGAAAAGGTTTTGGTGTATCAGGCAGAATGGCAAACTTCTTGGACGGGAACCACGATCATATTGAAATGGCTTTTTCCGTGCTTTTATCAATGCCGGGGATTCCTATTATATATTACGGAGATGAAATAGGTGCAACAAATAACTTTGCAAACGCTAAAAAAAGTGCAGACTTAAGAAAGAAAAACCAATTTAAAAGTAAAATTAAACTTCTTTCTGTTTTTGACAGCCGCGATATAAATAGAGGAACTCTTACCAAAAAGTCTTTTTATGATGCAGCTTCAACCAACAAAACATACAGCGGCAAAATTTTCCATAAAGTTCAAAAAATGATTGAACTAAGAAAAGAAATTCCTGCCCTAAGACGCGGAACGTTAACTTTATTAAACACTAAACGACCTTATATATTTGCCTACTTAAGAAGCTATAAAGGCGAAAAATACTTAATCGTAAATAATCTTTCAGATAAAAGATTCACAGCAGAAATAGAACTGCCAAAAGATGTACTTTTAAAAGCGATAAAAAATAATCAGCACGTATATTTAAAAAATGTCTTAACCGGTGACGAATTTAAATTAAAAGTTTCATTAAAAGACACTAAAACCAGGCTTTTGATGTATCCTTATGCTGTTGTCTGGTTAAAATTACCATAAAAAAATAACCGCCAGCAAAGACGGTTATTTTTTACAATATTTTGATTTAATGAAAACTTTCCGGAAAATCAACAAACCTTGGGAAATCTGAACGAGTTACCTCTTCTGCCTGTTTTCGAACTTCTTTTAACAAAGCTTCCATATCTAATTCATCTACAGCGTTGTGTTTTTCTGTTGCCATTGATAAAAAATCACCAAACTTTTTAACTTCACCGTCTGTTGATTGTTTAGCCATAGAATCAAAAACTTCTGAAGGCATACTACAATTTAAACGAGCTTCTTTTATTAATCCATCAGTTTTAAGTTCAGCTTGAATATTACCTATTCCATTGGTTTCAGAATATTTTATAATATTAGGAATGTCATCTATGAAATTTTCCATATCAAAATTTTCAGTACGTGCTTCATTTATTTTAGAAAGAGTTGCTTCTGTATCAATTTTTGCCCCTGATTCACCAACAACATTAAATCTGATTTTCTTACCTGCACTGTTAGTCAATATTTTTGCAGAACCTTCTTGTACAATATCTTCTCCTGCTTTTGTATGTGAACTCATAGAAATTGCCGCACTTGCATTATTATTAAATTTTGCAACTTTCTTTTCAAAAGGAACTACAAACAGCCCAAAATCTAAAGAATGTTTTTCTTTCAATACGTTTAATAAAGGTTCTGCATTAAACTTTTGAATTACTATATCAATTATATGTTTTGCTTTGTCTGAACTTGTTCTTGGCATAGCCTTTGATAAAGATTCTGAAAGTTCATCTGAAGAGTTAGCCATCTTCATAAATGCATCTCTTGAAGCATTATCAAAAACGAAACGTGCAGAATAAGTTCCTGCCTTATTAGCTTGTAAAGCTTTATATACCTGACGCATTTGTGAAAAATTTTCAGAACCTACAATTCTGCCTATCATTAACATTGTATTCATTGATTATATTACCTCTATAACTTTAACTTTTTTATATTTAAATCCAAACATAAATTAATTTGCTACTCTTATATGGATTTTTAAATAAATATCCTTAAATATGAAGTATGTAAAACTCCGCAAAGTATTATGCATACTCCTTTTGATTGATTTTTGCTTATAAAAGTTGAAAAAAAGGCTTCAAATAAGGTAATATAAAATAGAGAGGTAGTATTTATGCAAAGCAATTTTCCACAATACGATTTAGCTTCAAGGATTCAGCACACAAAATTTGACACCGGAATCGGGTCAAAAATGCCAAGTGCACGTATGAACAGAATTGAATCTCCTGAAAGTCCTGATTTTAAACAGGTATTTACAGGTTTAATGGAAAATTTAAACGCTGAAGCAAATGCGCCTGATAATTTGTTAAAAGATGTTATGTCAGGAAACAAAAACGTTGATATTCACGACGTTATGACAGCAATGTCAAAATCAGAAATTTCTGTAAGTATAGCAACCCAAATGGTAGGTAAAGTTATTAACGCATACGACAGAATTTCTCAAATTTCAGTATAAATCCTCTTTAATGTAACAATAATCAAAATCAGACAGAGCGGGACTTCAGATGGATTTTAGTAAAATTACGGAAAATAAACCTTTATTATACGGAATAATCGGCGGGGTTGTTCTAATACTTGTGTTAGTTATAGTAGGTGCAATGATTGCGGCAAGCGGCGGTAAAGATGATTCAAAAAATGTCGTTGGCGGTGAGCCTTTAAAAACAAACGTTGACCTTTTAACAACAGATAATTTAGGTAAAGCACTTGAAATTCAAGCACTTCTTGCAAAACAGGGGATTACAGCAGAACGTCAGTTAGATGGTACAAAATCAAAACTTGTATTAAACGCTAAAAACTGTTCTACCTTAACAAAAAAATGTACAATCACAGATAGAGATAACGCTCTAATTGCAATCGTTCAAAGCGGTCTTGTTGACCAGAACGTAGGTTTGGAAATTTTTGACAAAGGTGATTTCACATCAACCAAAGAAGATAAAAGAATCCGTTTAGCCCGTGCTATGAACGGAGAGTTGGCAAGACTTATTAAAAAGATTCCGCCAATTCAAAATGCTACAGTATTTATATCTATTCCTGAAACAGGCGGTTATTTTGAAAATCCGAAACCTAAAACTGCAACTGTTCAAATTGTAATCCCTTCAGGTGAAAAACTTGATAATTTAAAAATCAAAGCAATCACAAATCTTTTACTTGGAAGTGTTACAGGCCTAGAAGCACAAAATATTGCAATAACAGATACTAACGGCAATGTTTATCACAGTGTTATGAACGCAGAAGATGAAATGCTTCAAAGACTTGAAGAAAACGATAAATATATGCAGCAAAAAATTTCAAAACAGTTAGACAGGCTTGTCGGACCGGGAAATTATGTTGCAACAGTAAGTACATTCTTACGTCAGACACCTGTTGAGAAATTCTCCATCGAATACGATCCGACTAAAAAAGCATCCGTATCTGAACAATCTTTTAGAGAAGGTTTAGGCGATCAAACAAAAGACCAGTCTCAAGGTATAAATGCCGTAAGTACCTACCTTCCAAACGGTCTGCCTACAGGCGGAACTGATTCAAGCCAGAACAGAAATTACTCAAGAACAGCAACAGAAACTCAATTTGGTGTTACAAAAACCCAGACTAATGAATACATTAAACCGGGTGTAATTGAAGATATATCAATTGCAATCACAATTGATAAAAACAATCTCCCTACAGACACCACTCTTGAAGAATTAAAAGAACTTATCGCAAGAGCGGCAAGCCCTAAAGTTACAGCAGAAGATGTCTCTATTGCTTTCACAAGTTCTAATGATCCGTATTTAACTCCGGAAAAACAACAAAACCTTCCAAAAGTTGATGAATCAGGAAACCCATGGTGGCTCGCATTATTACTTTCAGGATTTGGCTTAATTATTATATTCAAAGCAATTTCAGCTAAAGTTAAGCGAATCAAAGAAGAAAACGAAATGGAAGTTGAAACACTTCGTCAAAAAGCGATGGAACAAGAACGTCAGTTAAGCGATATAAATTCGCGTGCAAGCCAATTAACACAGCGTCAATCAGAACTTGCACAAGATTTAATCAATCAACAGCAACGAGCTGCAATTCCACAATTTGATGAAGGATTACTTCTTGATTCATTAGATGCAATTTCAGGTGAAATTACAGAGGATTCAGCAGACAAAATAAAAAGCTGGATTGAAGAAGGTTCAACACAGGAAGGGTAGAAAATGGCAACTCCGGATTTTGATTACGAAAATTTCGCCCAGAATCTTGCAGCGCAAGCTCAAGAACTTGTTCCTGCAGATTTCGACGATAACCAGAAGCAATATGTTATAAATACATTAGGAAATTTTGCAATGCTTTCCGGGCAAACACTTGCGCAAGATCCTAATCTTAATTTCAATGCTGATCAAGCAATTACAATTACACAAATTATTGCAGAATGGTCATTTCATAAATCCGTAGATTTGATTCGTTCAGGAATTCCACAACAGTATTGGGATCCTGTAATGCAAAAAATTGCTTATACAATATTTGAAATAGCAAAACAAACATTTTCTCAAGGACTTCCTCACGATAAAATTCTTGAACTTATAGAACACCATGTAAAGAAAGCTTATACAGAAGCAATAACAGAACTTAAAGATAAAGGTGCTATTGATGAAGGCTTAATGGAATACGCCGCATCCCAATCCAATATGGATAGAATGGCTCAAGAAATGCAGCAAGGAAATCAAGAAGGTGCACCAATGCCAGAAGCCGGAGGCAGCATGCCTGCAGTTCCAAACAGTTCCGGCGGTGTAGACTTTCCTAAAGTTGATTCAAAAGTTCTAAAACTTGCCACTGTTGCAATGCTATTTAAGAAAATGAATCAAAATAAAGTTCAGTCAATATTGAATAAGTTTGATCCGGAAGATGCACAAGCTGTAATCAAATATATGAAAGTTCCGGATTTGGCACAAAGAGTAGGAACGGCAAACGCATTACGCTGCCTTCAGGAAATCAAAACAAACTTACCTAAAAATACCGAATTGACCCCAAATCATGTTATTTTAAGGCTTAAGAAAATAGCTTCTAAATACTCAAGTAAAGAAATAGATACAATATTAATTCGTGAGCGTATGGGGGTTAAACGCCTTGTATTCAACGCAATTGAGGGTAAATACTACGACAAAATGCCTCAAAAAGTTGCAAGTATTGTTGCCACACATCTATCTGATAGTGTATAATATTGTTGTATCATGATTATAAAAAAGAAATATAAAAAATCAGCTGAGGGGATAGAGGAGCAAACAGTTCCACAACAAACAGTCGAATCTAATCAAGATGAAGAAAAAGATATCGACTTATTTAGTCTTGACAATATTGACTTTAAACAGCGTCAAGAACGCCGCAGAGGTGACAGACGCAGAGGTTTTCGCAGAATTGATGACCGTAACCTGATTTCACGTGCAAAAGAAGAAGCTGCTGCGATTAAAGAAGCGGCAGCAAAAGAAGGTTATCAGGAAGGTTTAAATGCAGCAAAAGAAGATTTGGAAAGGGTTAAAGAATCTCTTGCAGTATTTTTTAACGCAAAACAGGAAATCTACGATAACATCGCACCTGATATTTTAGAAATCAGTCTTGATATAGCAAAAAAAATCATTAAAAAAGAAACAATTGAAAATCCGGAAGTAATACTTAACAATATAAAAGATATTATGAAAGGACTTTCTAAAGAAGAAGCTAAAATAACCTTACGTGTAAATCCGTCCCAAGCCGCAATGTTAAAAAATGATGTACCTGAAGTCGCAGATTCATTAGGCTTGGAAGCAAAAATTATAATAGTAGCAGATGAAACTATTACAGAAGGCGGATGCTTGGTTACAACTACAAACGGGGTAATTGATGCGACAATTGAATCCCAATTGGCAATAATTAGTGAAGTATTGAAGGAAATTTAATGGCAGCACCGGAGGGTAATAATAATCAATTAAGTGAACTTTTAATGGCAGTCTTTGTACTGTTCCTTTTGGTTATCTTGCTTGTTGAACTTCCAAACTGGGTAATAAACATTTGTATTTGTTTAAATATTACATTAGGTATTGTACTTTTAATGTTTGCCTTGTATGTACAAAGGACACTGGAATTATCTTCATTCCCTTCAATTATTCTTGTAGGTACAATGTTCCGTCTTGTACTTTCAATTGCTTCAACGCGTCTTATCTTGGCAAAAGGCGAAGCTGGAGAAGTTATTCACGCGTTTGGAACATTTGTAACAGGCGGCAACATGATTGTAGGGGGTGTAATCTTCCTTATTATCACAGTTGTACAGTTTATGGTAATCACAAAAGGTGCGGAACGTATCGCAGAAGTTTCAGCACGTTTTGCCTTAGACGCAATGCCCGGTAAACAAATGACAATTGATGCTGACTTTAACGCAGGATTGATTTCTCCGGAAGAAGCTACAAAAAAACGTGAAGACTTATCAAGAGAATCTAACCTGATGGGTTCTATGGATGGTGCGATGAAGTTCGTAAAAGGGGATACCATTGCAGGTATTATCATCGTACTTATTAATATTATCGGTGGTTTGTGTGTCGGCTGTTTAATGAACCAAATGCAAATCGGTGATGCCGTCGGTAAATATACAGTTTTAACAATCGGGGATGGTCTGGCTTCTCAAGTTCCTTCATTGTTGATGTCAATCGCCGCAGGTATCTTTATGACACGTGCATCATCAGCAAGCCCGTCTTTGGGTTCTGATGTTACAGCTCAAATCACAAGTAAACCACACGCGCTGTTTTATGCGGCAGCATTCTTGCTTTTATTAGGTTTTACAGGGCATACACCGTTCTGGCAAGGTACAGGACTTCCGCCATTACCATTTATAGTATTCTCTATTGCACTGTTTGTTGCAGGATTTCAGGTACTTATTAATGCCGACGTTCAATCCCAATTGGGACAGCTTGAAAATGTACGTCAAAACATGCAAGACCTTGTTAACCCTAACAGAATGTACGAACGCTTAGGGGTTGATATTTTAAGTTTGCAGGTCGGCTCTAACCTTCTTGTAATTGCTGACCCTGATCAGGAAGGTCAATTGCTTGCCAAAATCGCGGCACTTCGTCAAAGAATCACAGACGAACTTGGTTATATTCTGCCAAACATTCGTATTATGGATTCATCAGCGCTTGATGCTAATGAATATATGATTTCAATCCGCGGTAATACTGTTGCCACAGGTTACGTTTATCCGGGGAAATTTATGGTAATTGCAGATCAATGGGATTCTATGAAAAAAGAAGTTCCGGAAGATGCGCTTATCGGTATTGACCCGACTTATCAGACACAGGCTTACTGGATTAGTCAGGAAGATGCAAAATCGGCAAGACTTGTAACAGCAGTTGATGCAACTGACGTTATTGTAACCCACTTACAAGAATGCGTAAGAAAACACGTTGATGAAGTTATGACAAAAACTGACGTACTTAAACTTATGGAACTTGTACGTTCTCAAGACCCTACACTTGTTAACGACCTTGTTCCGACAATTATTTCAACAAGTGACCTTCGTAAAATTTTTGTTAACTTGATTCGTGAAAAAGTTTCAATAAAAGATATTATCTTTGTATTTGAAAGACTTTGTGATTACGCAAGATTTTCAAAAGAACCAGATATTCTGTCTGAACGTTTAAGGGCCGCATTAGGTCGTCAAATATGCCTGTCAAATGTTCAAGATGACAAAGTTTTATATGCACTGACACTTTCCCCTGAGTGGGAAAAAATCCTTGATGATTCCTGCCAGAGAACAGAGCTTGGAACAATGTTTTTACTAAATCCTGTACAGGTTCAGGAGCTCATTGAAACAACTGCAACAACCTTGTTGCGTGCTCACCAGACCTGCGGCAGACAGCCTGTTGTACTTTGTTCTCCAAGAATCAGATTGCCGCTTTATCAGCTTCTGGAACGTCATATTCCGACAGTTGTGGTTATCTCATATTCTGAACTTATTACAGATATCAAAGTTGAAGCAATTGACACTATCGGTGACGCATACATTACTGATTAAAGGGAAAATGTTTCAACTGGGTAAATAAAAATGAAAAAAATATTTTTATCATTAATAAAAATCTATCAATGGTTTTCAAAATTCACACCAAAGGTTTGCAGATTTTATCCGACCTGCTCTGAATACACTAAGCAGGCAGTTGAAAAATATGGTGTATTAAAAGGCAGCTGGCTCGGGATAAAACGTATTTGCCGCTGCCATCCGGGTAATCCAGGCGGATACGACCCTGTACCATAATTCAAAATTTATTTAACGGTTTTTAATAAGTACTTAATGTAATTAGGATCATTAATAGCTTTATAAGTTCTTTTCCAAAGTTCACTTGTCTGCTTTGTACCTTGAGCTCCAGAAGGTCTAAATTCTCCATCTACAAACTGAAAAACAAACATATCTACACCAACTCTATTTGGTTTTGTTTTATAACCATTTATATCTACAGTAATCCAGAGAAAAGAGGCTGATGGTTGATGATACATATTTTCAAATAGATATACAACCCCGTCTGCACCTATAATACAACCATCATCAATATTTGCGGGACCCCAATCTGAATTAATATAATAATCCCAGACTGAAAAACATCTATTAACATATCCAGAACCACAATCAGTTGCACCACTCATATAGTTTATAAAAGTTTTATAAAACGGAGTTTTAGAATTAGCTATATACATCTCTGGTTCAAGATCATCTGTTTTCATCATCCTTACAACCTGTTGAATAACAGAATAAGATTTCAATAACTTTTTATGAATAACATGAACCTTATATGAAGTTATAAGATTCGGAATTGTAATTGCTGAAACAACTCCTATTATACCCAATGTTATTAAAACCTCTGCTAAAGTAAACGCTATATTCTTTTTCAAAACTCACCTCTTACTTTTGTGCGGTATTTATCACAGAATAATTATATTATACACGTATAATCAAAATATGCAAGAAGAAAATAAATATAATAAACTGGTTGCGCAAAACATCCGCATATTGAGAAAACAAAATAAATATTCTCAAGAATATCTTGCAGAACTGATTGATAGAACTCGAGAGCACATTAATAGATTGGAAACCGGTAGAGAAACAATCGGATTTCCAACATTTATAAAACTTGCAGAAGTTTTCGGGGTATCTCTAGATGAACTAGCAGGGTTTGAAAAATCTAAATAGCAGAAATATAATCAACAACTTCCTTTAATGAATAAATATTTTTTTGGACAAAGAAATTTTTGTTTGATTGTTCTTTTACGTAATCCAGATTTTTACCGTCTAAAAAGTCCTCAGAGTAAGGTCTAAGCATAACAGACGGGATTACAACAATATCACAATCAACATCTTTAACTGTTCTAACTAAATCATCTGTTGTTATAAGTCCGGCAACAGTAATATCTTGTCCCCAGTAATTAGATTTTACAGGATGAACTTCAACCGTTAAATTTTTAATTTTATTCAAAACTTGAGCTGCTTCATAAAGCATATCTTTAGCCGCATATGAACAGGCAAAAACTAGCTTGAAGGGTTTTGATACACTTTCCGGGAGTTTATGGGTATAAAAATCATCAAGGGTCATTCTAAGAGCGCCTACACCATCATCCAACTGACAGAAATTTCCGTAATATTTTGATGGCGGAATCGGTTCACCTGCAAGTAGGAAAAACTCATCCGAACAACAAACACGCTTGAATTTGGAAGCTATTTTAATTGTTTCTTGGGCGCATTTTTTATCTACCCTGCGAAGCTCTCCATCAGGTCTAAATTGTGTCAAGCCGACAGGAACAATAGCAACTGATAAAACCGTATTTTTTAATTTTGCCAAATCAGAAAGAGTTCTATCAAGTTCCGCACCGTCGTTTATCCCCGGGCACAAAACAATTTGAGCATGAAACGGAATTCCGTTTTTTCTAAACCAGTCTAAATTTTCTAACGCCTTACCCGCGTTTGGATTACGCAGCATTTTTACCCTCAATTCAGGATTTGTTGTGTGAACTGATACGTAAAACGGTCCTAGATGCATACGCTTTATTCGTTCACGGTCAACATCATTAAAATTTGTCAGCGTAATATAAGTTCCCTGCAAATATGACAATCTGTAATCATCATCTTTAATATACAAAGTATCTCTCAACCCCTTTGGCTGCTGGTCTACAAAACAAAAAATACAATGATTCAAACAAGGTTTTATCCTATCAAACACTGCGCTTTCAAAAACAATCCCCAAATCTTCATCGTAATCTTTTTCGATTTCAATTTCTTCAATTTCGCCATTTATTTTTTTTATCTCAACAGTAATAAGTTCAGATTTCATATAAAAATTATAATCAATCATATCAAGCATTTTCACGCCATCAATTGAAAGGATTTCATCACCTTTTTGTAACTCTAATTCTTGCGCTATTGAACCATCTATTACACTATTTACTATTGCGGGCATTTTCTTTTTCTAAACCTTCAACTAATACAATAAAATTTTTATATTCACAAACTGCGTTATCTAAAACCATTCTCTGATAAAATGTCTGCGGTGTATACTCATCTGAAAGAGTATTTTCAGCATTTGTCTTATGCAAAAGTGCATTTGTTTTAATATCAAGAAATACTTCTTCCTTATCATCCTTATCTAAAAAAGACAAACAAGAAAGTTTTATTCTTGCATCAGATAAAAACTGCAAAGGGTTTGGCGAAAAAGGTTTTAGCAAAAGCTTTCTCAAATTCTTTTCACCATCTTTGGTAATTGAATAAAAAACAGAGAGCTTACCCCCGTCAGACATCATTTTTGATGAAGTAATACAACCGTTTTTTTCTAACCTGACAAGTGCCGGTTTTAACGCTCCGAAACTTGGGTTAGTATAAGCACGAAAATTCTCCTGTATTCTTTTTTGTATTGAATACATTGTTAAATCATGAGTTAAGAGAATATATAATATCATCAAATCTATCATATGTTTAGGATAACATTAATTTTTCAATTTAACAAATATTAAAAATTCCGCAAAAATTCTTATTGAGGATTTTTATAGCATGTATGAATAAATTAATCTCACAGGTTTCACTTCCCTATAAAATAATAAGAGGAAGTGTTCAAAATCGTCAAAATAAATCAATACAACTTGTAGATCAACTATACAGAGATATAATGCCGAAATTTAAACGCGGTCAAATTTCAACAGATGAACTACAATTATCTATTGATAATATTTTTCAAAAGAAACTTAAAATCATAGTTAAAAACAATACTGATCCGGATTTTTATGGTGCCAGTGATATTAATTATTCACCTATTTCTAACTGTATTACATCTACAACACTTGAAGTTCCGATATCAAAAAAGAAAATACACATATCAAGTTTAATTACAATCTTACACGAATTTCAACATATTACAGACCAGATATACCATCCAAAATATCTTGGAAGAAATCAATTTATGCTTAGAAATGGATTATATTCTAATAAATATAATAATCTGTATGATAATTTTATATACAACCGTGAAAATACTATAAATAAAAAAGAAAAACGGCAAATAATAAAATTCATTGAACATAAAATTAAAAAATTCTTGCGCGGATTCTCTCCGGAAGACAAAGTTAATTTTCTTCAAGATGCGAGATATAGCTTAATGACAGAAGACCAGGCATATCACACACAGAGAAAATATGCTAAAATTCTCAACAAGAAACATATACCAATAGATGAAAAAGAACTCGAAAACGAAAATAAACTATTTATGTTTACAGAAAAAATTGAGCTTTTAAATAAATTAATTCTGGAAACTATACAAAAAGAACGTGGTAAACACGCTGCAAAGCTAAAAAAAGCTAAATTTACAAAGATGTTTCGCAACCTTTTCAACAGCAGTTCCTGATACTATTGATTGGAATTTAGCATACCTGTTGTAGTCTCCATTAACAAAATTATCTTCATAACCGAATGAATCAATTACTCCAATTTTATATTCCATATTCTCACAATCAATTGAGTACTGACTTATAGTATAATTAATTTTCTTACCGTTAACAGGCTCATACTGCCCCTTGTTAAAAGCCTTCAGCATAAATGTATACCCTTCCGATGTAGCGACAATTCCATCAGGATTTATAAAATTATTTTCATCAACTCTGCGCCACGCAACACCATCCTGAGCAAAACTACAGCCCGCCACTATGAATAATAATAAAACCAATATCATACTAAACTTTTTCATAAAACCTCCATACATTTTTACTTACCTTTTTTGAAAAAGCAAATATGTATAATTATCTTGCGTGTAATTACCCAAAAAGTAAAAATCATTATCAAGATACGCTCTAATATCATATAAATATTTTTGAAGTAATATTTTTACACGTTGTTCTTTTATATCCTGAAGACTAGTAACAGATTTTCTTAACTCTTCCAATGTTACAAGCTGCTGCGCATCTGTTCCGTATAAAGCAATAAGAACGTATCTGCCTGGTTTTACAGCCTCAATCACATTTTTCTGAAAATATTCATAATGATTATCAGAAAAACCTTTATCGCTAAATATAGAATCATAAATAACCCTATCTTTATCAGGATTATTTTGTTGTTCAACATCGTAAAAATTATTATTCTTCGGATTTCTCGCCTGTTTATGATAATCAAACGGCAAAACTCGTGGGCTGCCATCTTGCCTAAAATAATAAGGCGCATCACCACCAAACGGTAAAATAATTATATCTTCTTCATTTAATCCGTTTTTATCAGCCTCTATCCTTACTGCCTTATACGCTATAGTTTTTAAATCTTTTGAAATATTGGTATAATGAATACCACAAATAATTGCTCCCAATGTGTAAAACACAACAAAAGCTTTTAAATGGTTCAAACTAATCCTCTTACTAAGCCCAATTACCCCCAAAATAATCATCGGCGGAAGCAGATATAAAATATAACGTACCGTAAATACATTCACATGTAACATAGCAAAAGTCACAGATAAAGCTAAACTTACAAAAAATGTATGATATAAAGTTTTCAAAAAGCCTTCTGAATTTTTACACCCTTGAACAAGCCCATAAACAAAATACACGCAAGGAACAACAACCAGCAATGTAAATTCCAAATTCATAGTATACGGATATGTTGAAGGCCAATAAATATTATCAACTAATTCTATGCCAAAGAAATTTCGAATGACATCCACAAAATGCGTAAAAAAGAAACCACCTTCATGTCTTATAACAAAAGCAGAACGCATTTTTGCATAGTATGAAACCAACAAAAAATACGGAACAAGCAATATTAACTCCGCAAAAACACCTTTTAAATACAATTTTAAAACATCTTTGTTTTTTCTAAATAAATAATTTCCATAGCAAACCGCTAAAGCAATATTGTATAAAATCCCGCCAACAAGAGTATACGGAATTAAAAGATTTACCAACACAAGTTTTATCAAAGATTTCTTATCATTTTTCTGTTCAAAATCAATAAGATAATTCAAAGAAAGCATAACAAGAAAAACTGCCATCGGATACATTCTGGCTTCAGCTGAAAAAAACACCAACAAAGGCGATACAGCAGAAATCATACATGCAATCACAGAATTTGTTTTATTAGTAATTTTAGATGCTGCAACAAATACAACAGGTACAGTTAAAATTCCAAAAATCACAGATAAAGACCGTATCGCGATTTCTCCATCCCCAAAGATTTTTATCCAAAAATGCAAAAGAAAAAAATATAACGGAGTATGCTGCATATCAAGAGTCATTAAATTATTCATAATTCCAACAGGAAATTTCTGAATAGCACTAAACCACGAACAGGCTTCATCATACCAAAAATCACAATCTACATATAAAACCCTTAATACAACAGTCAAAACTATTACTATAAAAATAAATAGACCTTTTATAATTTTATTATTTCCCATATAAAACTTAAACCTCGAACTTTGTTTTATCTTTTTCGGTAATTTCTCTAATCACTTTACAAGGATTTCCTGCAGCAATAACATTTGGCGGAATATTTTTTGTAACAACAGATCCCGCTCCAATTACAGAATTATCTCCGATACTAACCCCTGGAAGCACAACAACATTTCCTCCCAACCAGACATTATTACCGATTTTTATCGGAAAAGCATATTCAAGTCCTTTATTTCTTGTTTCAGAATCTAAAGGATGCTGCGGAGTATAAAACGCACAATTTGGTCCAATAAAAACATTATCTCCGAATTCAACCTTTCCAGGATCTAATATTATTAAATTATGGTTTGCATAAAAATTTTCACCGATAGAAATATTATACCCGTAATCACAATAAAATGGCTGCTCAATTAAAAAATTTTGTTTTGTAGAGCCTAATATTTTCTTAATTATTTTATTTCTTTCATCAACATTTGAAGGCGACAAACCATTATATAATACACATAATGACTTACATTTGATCCTTTCATCAATCAAAGATTTATCATAATTAGCATCATATATAATTCCACTCAACATTTTTTCTTTTTCTTTCACTATATTCCCCCTTTTTATGTATTATATCATAATTTTATGATAAACTTTACTTATGGAAAGAATTGATACTTTACTAGAAAAATACGTTGAATCAATAAACACATGTGATACTGAACTTGCCTGCGAAATTTGGGATAAAGAAGGTTCTGTTTCTTTTATTTACCCAAGAGGACGCGATTATGGGTTTGAAGACATCAAAGAAAATTTTTATCTGGGCGTAATGGATAAACTTTTTTCAAAAAGAAGTTTAAAATTAAAAGATATAATGACAAAATACTACGGTAACACTGCATTTTTAGAATTCAGCTGGGATTTTTATGCAACACAAAAAGATACAAATGAAGAAATCCACACCCGAGGGCGCGAAACACAATTTATAGTATTACGCGATGACGGGTGGAAACTTAGTAACATACACTATTCACAAGAGCCTTAAGTATTCAATAGATAATTAATAAAAAAGCTAGTAACTTTTGTTACTAGTTTTTTATTAGGCAGATGATGGCAGGAACATTGAATTTGTTACGCTTACGCTACAAATTCATATTCTGCATCCGCCGTTTCTAGTTTCGCCTTAGCTCAACAAGCAACGGACGTAGCATTCTCCCCACGGACAAGGCTTTGCCTTGTGTGGGTTCTCAAAATAACAACAACTCATTATAAAAAAGCTAGTAACTTTTGTTACTAGCTTTTTTATGGGGCAAGCAAAGGTAGAGAGTTAGAAGATAATTGTGTATTTGTGGCACATCAGACATTACATGAAACTGAACTCATGATGAACATAAAGAAATGGATACGAGCATAATATCTATTGTAATAACTAATTGTTTTACAACACCTAAAGAAATAACCCTGTGTCCTTTGTCCTGTGTGTGTTTACTTCTCTTGCCCTAATTCCTTAATGTTAAATATTACCCCTTTTAAGACCTTAAAATTTTGTTACATAAGACTTAGTGTGTCTTTTACAATTAAAACAGCTTAATGAGCCTGTGAGTGTCCTCTCGTTGAATGTTTTAAACTAACCTTTTAGTATATCTATTCCCTTTTGTGCTTGTTTGAGTTGACTGTAGTAATATTCAAGTTCTTGCTCTGATGTTGCTGAATTAAGTATCTGTAATGCCTTTGTATAAAAAGGACTATTTTTAGATGTAACATGTTCAAGGTTGAGTCCTACATCTTCAATACTGAGGTCAAGTGCTTGTAATATCTTTGTTAGGGTTGTGTATGTGGGGAAGTATACACCTGTTTCAATCTTTGAAATGTGTTTTTCATTAGCACCTGCAAGCTCTGCAAGTTGAGCCTGTGTAAGGTTTTTAGCTTTTCTTATCTGTTTTAGCTTCTGTCCGAAACTGTTTTTACTGTTAGTCATGACCTATCCTCTTACTAATTCTATTGAATTATGAGGATTTATTAAACAGTGATACAGGATATAGATTTATAAAATAATCGTAGACAATAGGATACTTTTCGTATTTTTGTGTTACTATTGTTCTAAAGGTGGGAATGTATCCTACGAAAATATGGAGAATAGGAATATGGCTGATGAAGAATTAAAGCAATGCCCATTTTGTGGGGAAGATATAAAGGCTAGTGCAATTAAGTGCAAGCACTGTGGGGAATTCTTAAATCATCAAAGTCAAAATGAAAAAGACGAAAATGAGCTATATAATGAGCTATGCGAAGCCTATTACGGAACTCCTCAGAAAACTACTGTTAAGAATGACAATGACGGTTGTCTAAAAACTGTATGGAAAACAATAGTTGCCATTATAACTATCATAATTGTATTAGCATTGTTACCTGTAATAGGCGAAATATTCATGTTACTTATGTTAGAGTCTGGAGGTTGATAGACAATGAAAGAATTGAATGAAAAGGATATGAAAGACTTAAAATATCCTATTTTATATATAGGCTCTGTGCTATTATCAATAATAACTATAAGCATATACTTTTACTTTGAGTTTAAGTATCCAAGTATATGTGGACTTTCATCATTTTTGTTAAGTCCAATAATGATTATTTGTCCGATACTAACAATATCATGCAGTACATTATTGTTCTTCAAACTATATGAAACAATGTACAATACTGTTGGAAAGTTGGTATTAAGCTTATCTCATTCTGTGTCGCTACTGTTCTTGATATTTAGACTTACAATTTATGTTGCAGATAGCATTCATGAGGGGTTGAACTTTTTACACCTAATATTTATGTTTGTTCATGTAGCTATTGTTGCAATAATCTTGCATATCTTAGCTTACATTGTAGTGTTTATATCTGACAGAAGCAAGCTAATATCATGCTTCAATGTAGTTAAAAGTTCCTTATATAGACTAACTTCTTTATTGCCTTTAGGAATAGTAGTGCCTGTATTTATATGTATTACAGGGCTTTTTGTTGTTATTGGTATTGGAAGTAAAATCAATGAAACTGTGAATTTACCAACCTGTGACAGTAAATTTGCTGAAAGTCAAGTGATAGATATCTTTAAAAGTAATAACTTAGGATATAGACGATTGAGCGAAGAAGGACTTGTTGAAAATATAGAGTTTTCTAACCCTGAGCCAATTAAATATGACAAAGATATCAAGAAATATGAATGTAGAGCAGATGTTTATATGATAAGCAACGCAATAGGCTTTAATCAATATTACAATTACATTAAAGAACAACATGAAGCATACGGAAGAGCAGGATGTAGAGTTGACTATTCTATCTTTAAAGCTAATGGGAAGAATGAAGTTAGAGCTACCTATTGTAATGGTGGGCTTAATTATAGAGATAAGTTTTCATACTAAAAGATAAAAGGAGATAAGATAATGAAGAAATTAACACTTACAGTATTATTAGGACTAATGATGATGTTTACATCAGGCATGGCAATGGCTGAAAACTATACATACAAGGTCTATGACCCTGTTGCAAATAAATCCTATACGGCTCAAATGATTACACTATCAGCTTCTGACACACATTATTATATTGGTCTTGGAACAAGTAACGGTATTCCTTGTATTCTTGATGAAAAAGTAAACACCAATTCACAAGGCTTAATAGGTGGGAAATGCTATGGTGCTTATGACAAAGTAGGTCAAACCTATAGTTGGAGAGAGTACAGAAAAAACACATATCGACCTGAGTATAGGTCTATTATGCAAGAACGACAAGGCAAAACTCGTCTGACAGTTATAGATTAAATCATTATTAAAGACCTCAGAGCATTTCTGAGGTCTTTCAACAAACGAAAGTGTATAACAGTCTATGCAGGCTCTCTAAGTTGATTTAAGAAGTTATACAGGTTACCTGTAGTTGTGTTGTATTGTTTAGCTATCAATGTTTTAGGAACACCTAAGCTAATCAATTTCAAGATGTCATCTGTGTGTTCATCAAGTTTTGATTTACCCTTGCCCTGTGGTCTTCCTAGCTTTATCCCCTGTGCTTTTCTTGCTTGCAATGCTTCACGAGTCCTAAGACTGATAAGCTCTCTTTCGATTTGAGCAACTAAGGCAAATATTGTACTTGTTACGGTTGATGTAATTGAGTTGTCTGTATTATCAAACCCCTCTTTTATTGAGTAAAGTATTATTCCTTTATCCTTTGTAATCTTTATTACTTCAAGTATCTGTGTTATTGACCGTGCAATCCTTGACAGTTCGGGCACAATCAAAACATCACCTTTGCCCATAGTGTCAAGTAATGCACCTAGCTTTCTTTTCTTGAAGTCTTTACACCCTGAGCAGTGTTCTTCTATAAAATCAACTTGCCCTAATTTCATGCGATTAGCAAACTGCAATATATCAAGTTTGTTCTTTTCGGTATCCTGTAATATTGTAGATACTCTTATAAATGCTTTTGTCGTCATGTTTCATGTCCTTTGGTAGTGTCAATAAAAAGGTCAAAAAAGGCTTTTTGTTGTATGAATGCCATAAATGTATTTCAGACCTTTTTAATGTATGCTTTTATGTAAATTAAATGGTCGTTTTTAATGTAGGTTGATGAGTGCTTCAACTTCAACTTTGATGTTGTATAAGTTTTCCTCAATCGTCTGTGTTAAAGCCGTTAGTCCAGTCAATGACCTCTTATCGTGCTTTGAATTGTCTAAACCTAGTATGTTATCTTTAAGGGCGATAACAAGACCGTATGTATTGTGTATGAGTGATATAATATTTAATGTATCCATGTTAAGTTCCTTTATTTGTGTAACTACTTGTAATCTATTATTACTTAGTGTGTTAGATATGGTCGTAATAATTCCTGCTCCTCTACCTTATACAGTTTGTAAATATCGTTCTTAACTTCAAGCACCTTATTATAGATTGATGATGAAAGTTCTAGGATACTATCAAACTTCTTTTGATAGTCAACTGGGTTTACATCAATGTCATAGAGTAAATTGTGTATGATGTAGCTTAAACCCTCTAAGTTATTTGCTTTATCTAATAGTCTTTGTATCTTCATGTTATTGCTACTTATGTGTGTATCTTTTTGTATTCTGATATTGTTTTAGGTGTGAAGTGAAAATCAAGGTTAATCAATGGAAGTTCTTTGAAGATGTAATCAAGATTTATGTATCCTGCTTCAAAATAACCCAGTCCTAAGCTCGTATACCCAAAATGCTCATTGTATCCATTTTTATCTATTTCGGTTATGTAGATGTCAACATTGCCATAGAAGTAATGAATAACTGGCTTTGTACTATCCCCTTGTCCGTCTGTTTCATAGATTGAGGGTGCTTGTTGTATAACATTAGCGATTTTATCTGCTACACCCTTAAAATAGCTTTGCTCATTATCTTTTAACCCCTGTATGAAACATTGAGCTTGACTCTGTGGCATGAATTTTAGAATTATATTGATGTTGTCTTGATTAGTCATTTTCTTAACCTCTTTCAAAGTGTGTAGGGGGTAAACCCTACACAATAGTGAATTTCCTGTAGTTGCTTTGTTTGATAAATGCGTTGTATAGTTCAAGATATTTCTTTTTGAAAGCAGTTGTGTTAAAGTTGTTTCTTACAATGTTTGTAAATCTTACAGTAAAAGCACCGATTTGTAGTTCTTCAACTCCTGCTTCATCAAGTACAGACTTGATAAGAGCTTCTTTTTCCTTTTTAAGCTCATCAAGTTCTTGAATTTTTGCTTCCAATGTGCGAATGTCTCTGATTTCG
>Ga0073906_1000971_pt1 | contig 48341 bp, 62 predicted proteins | sample Inofromicrocosms_FD_65485 | JGI IMG/M metagenome (GOLD analysis project Ga0073906, IMG submission 65485) | Mouse cecum microbial communities from Vienna, Austria - Inoculum for glucosamine and mucus D2O microcosms | ecosystem: Host-associated > Mammals > Digestive system > Large intestine >...
TAAGGGAATTTTATTGCAATAACAAAGGAAAAAATTGGAATAAGGCTGTTAAAGAATATGCAAAATATGAAGGAGTAAAAGAACTTCAAGAAAGAAGACTGCGTGCAAAAAGAGATGAAGCCATTGAAGATATATTAAAAATAGTTAATTTTTAAAAATGCTGTAAAGTTGCCGTAAAAAAGTATAGATAAACGCCATTATACTATATTATAATTAAAATAGGAAAAAAGGAAAAAATAAAAATTCGTCACCCGATTTTCCAGTATAATTTAGCAAGTTAGTAAACTGTTTCGTACTTGAAAAGAGCTGAAAAAAGCTCTTTTTTATTGGGAAATGGTGAAATGGTATCACATAGCACTTTGACTGCTAGGTTATTAGTTCGAATCTAGTTTTCCCAGCCAAAAAAACTATAAAAAGTATTAAATTTATATAAAGTATAAGTTTTTATAGTTTCTTATGCTTTATATAATACAAAGGAGCAAATATGAGAGAAATAATAAAATATTATTGTGAAAATATATGTAAAGATTGTAAAAATAAAGAAAATTGTAAAGAACAATGTAATATAGTATCAATAAGAAATGGAAAAGATTTAACAGTAAGATGTACAAATTATGAAAGAATTAAAAATATGTAAGGATATGAAGGCAGATATCGCACCAGAAATGGTCTTAAAGAGATGTAGAGCACGCCGTTCTACTGCATATAAAAAAGCCCATATATATTATTTAATAAAGAAAGATAAGGTAAGTTACTTATTATAAGTAATACTGCCTTATTTTTCATTTTAATAAGTAGTATGTAGGATATATAAAATAAGAGATAAATTGTCGGCACTGCCTATAAGATACTCGTGCAATTATATGACAATTAGTTCTAGAGTATCAAACTTATAATGTATATCTTACATCGTGTTTATTAATTATGTAACTAAATTAGAAAGGTAATAAAAATATGAAAGATAAAAAGAAAACATTTATAAAAAATTTAGATAGTGAAATGAAAAACAGATAGAAGGTACAAATTTAAAATATTTTATAAATCCTCATGCAGTAGATGGGGTTAGCTTTGGATTTTTAATAAAATGTGATAATGAGCAACAACTTACAGTAGCATACAGCATTCCAGAAAATGATTTTGAAGTGTTAATAAATTCTAATATAAAAGAACAGAAAAAGCTTATAGAAGCAAATATTAAATACATGATTGATAATTTAATAAATGAATTAAAAAGAACTAATAACATGCACTATTTTTATAAAACTGCTGATTGTGTTAATAATTATAATGATTGGTACGAATATGTATGGCTAGAAAACTGTGGAGATGAAGATTTTTCAAAAGAAGATACTAAATATATTTGGATATGTGAACCATTAGGTATAGTTACTTATGATGATTCAATAAGTTGCGAACTAGGAAAAAAATTATATAAAACTATTAAGGCAATATTAAATAGGAATCAAGAACACTTTATGCAAAATGGATATTCACAAGAATATGTAGATTATATAACTTGTTTAAATTTAATAGGAAATGATAATTTAGAATGGGGAACAAGCATAAGATATTGCTGGTTTAAAGATGAAGAAAAATATAGAAAAATAATAAAACAGATAGAATAATATCAATAAATATAAAAATTAAAAGGTGATATAAAATGAGTTTTGAAAAAATTGAATATACCTTTCCGAAACTTGATGTTAATATAAAAATTGAAGATGTATTATCAGAACCTGATTTTCCTATTCCAATAATTAAAGAATTAAATAGAGCGATTATAAAAAATATTGAAAAGGACAACGACAATGAAGATAATTAATGTAAATATAGATGAATTAATTCCATATAAAAATAATGCTAAAAGGCATCCCAAAAAACAAATAGAAAAAATAAAACAATCTATAAAAGATTTTGGATTTAATGACCCAATTGCAATAGATGAAAATAATATGATTATCGAAGGACATGGAAGATATCAAGCATTAAAAGAATTAAAATATAAAGTAATACCATGTATAAAATTAAATGAGTTAACAGAACAACAAAAGAAAGCTTATATATTAGTTCATAATAAATTAAATATGCAAACAGGTTTTGATGATGAAATATTAGCTAATGAATTAGATAGTATAGTAGATTTTAATATGGAAGAATTTGATTTTAATTTAGATTTGTCAATAGATAATTTATTTAAAGAAAATGAAAGACATAGAACAAATGATACATATAATTTAGATTTGGTTAATAATGAAAAAGCAGAAGGCTTTTATCAAATGCCAATAATAAAAAAATGATAAATTTATTCCAGATGATTTGATAGGATTTAATTATGCTAAAACAAGTAAAGAAAAGAATGTAGGAATACATTTTTATTTAGATGATTATCAGTTTGAGAGAGTTTGGAATAATAAAGAAAAATATATAGATATATTAAAACAATATCAATGTATTTTAAGTCCAGATTTTTCTTTATATATGGATATGCCAATGCCTATGAAAATATGGAATATATATCGTAGCAGGGCAATAGGGCAATATTATCAGGAACAAGGTATAAAAGTAATACCAACAATAAGTTGGGCTGAAAAAGAAACTTTTGAATTTTGTTTTGATGGAATACCTAAAGGAAGTATAGTAAGTATATCAACAATAGGAGTAAAACAAAATAAAGAAGCATTTAAAATTTGGAAACAAGGAGTAGATGAACTTATAAAAAGAATTAATCCATCTACCATTTTGATTTATGGTGGTAAAGTGGACTATGACTATAAAGATATAAAGGTAATTTATTACAAAAATAAAGTAATAGAAAGGATGGTACGATAATGGGCGGAAGAGGAGCAAGTTCTACAAGAAGTTTAGGTGAAAAATCAACTCCAGATGGCAAATTTACAGTTGGAAATATATACAGAATTGTAAGTGAAAACTCTGGAGTAGACTTTGATTATGTTGTTACAGATGTTAGTAAAACAGGAATAGTAGGAAAAATAACAGAATTTAGACAAGGATTTATTGGGCAAAGTAAAGGCTCAATAGTGAATCCCCAAACAAATTCAATTCACTATAATAATGCAAAACTATTGAAAGAAAGTGAAGCAAATGCAAAGGCAAGAGGCAATAGGGAAAGAAAAGAAATACAAGACATAAGAAAGAAACTTGATAAAGCAGAAATAAAATATCCAGGAGGTTCTGGATTACAAAACTTAAGAGATAGATATAATATGGCAAAAAAAATTGGAAAAATAAAATAGGGTGGTTAGATGGCTAATGAACAAAATTTACTTAAAGGAAATCCAGATACACAATTTACTTCTGAAAATGCGGTCGAGAATCGGTCGAAAAGGTGGAATAAAGAGTGGACAAGTAAAAAGGCAACGTAAAGCAATGAAAGAACAGATGGAGATGTTATTATCTTTGCCTGTTAAAAGCAAAGATATGAAAGAACAGTTAAAACAATTTGGAATAGATGAAGATAATATAGATAATCAAATGCTATTGCTAGTTGGATTATTCGAAGCTTCGTTAAAAGGAAATGTACAAGCTTTTAATTCAATTCAAGAATTAGTAGAAAAGAAACAAGATGAAAATAAAGATACAATGAACAAATTAGATGAAGTACTAAAAAATATAGGTGGTGTTGTTTAATGAGTATGTTTTCAGAAAAACAACAAGAGTTTTTAAACAATGCTGATAGAAGGTGGAATGTTAAGTATGGTGCTACAAGAAGTGGCAAAACATATTTAGATTATTATGTAATACCTAAAAGAATAAGAAAAGTTGCAAATTTACCACGGATTAGCAGTAATTTTAGGAAATACAAAAGGAACTTTACAAAGAAATGTAATAGAGCCTTTACAAAATATATGGGGAACAGAGCTGGTTTCTGATATTAAGTCAGATAACACAGCTTTTTTGTTTGGAGAAAAATGTTATTGTTTAGGTGCCGATAATATAAAACATGTTAATAAAATAAGAGGTGCAAGCTTTAAATATTGTTATGGTGATGAAGTTGCAACTTGGAATCAAGATGTTTTTAATATGCTTAAATCACGTTTAGATAAGCCTTATTCAAAATTTGATGGTACTTGCAATCCAGAAGGACCTAGTCATTGGTTTAAACAGTTTCTTGATAGTGATGCAGATATATATCAACAGAAGTATACACTATACGATAATCCTTTTTTAGATAAAGACTTTTTGCAAAATCTAGAAAATGAATATAAAGGAACAGTTTTCTTTGATAGATATATTTTGGGAGAGTGGAAAGCTGCCGAAGGTAGTATATATAGATTATTTGCAGATAAAACAGAAGATTTCATAATAGATAGTATTAAAAACCAACTAATGTTAATAACTTTTGGAATAGATTATGGTGCTGGTGCAAGTAAAATTAAATTTGTTGCTACTGGTATAACTCATGGATTTAGAGATGTAATAGTTTTAGATGAATATGATTTATCTGGAATATATGACCCAGAACAGATATACGAACATTTTATATTGTTTTATAAAAGAGTTTATGAAAAATATGGAATGGGACAATATTGTTTTGCAGATTATGGAGCTTTAGGAAATGTTATAACGTTAGGATTAATAAAAAAATGTCAGAAAGAAAAATTGCCAGTAAAAATAGAAGATTGCTCAAAAGGATTAATAAATGACAGAATATTTTTAAGTAGCACATTAATGGCCCAAAAAAGATTGTGGATTTTAAGAAAAAATAAAATTATAACTAAAGCTTTTCAAGACGCAGTTTGGGATGATAAACATCCTGATGAAAGATTAGACGATGGAACAACAGATATAGACAGCTTAGATGCATTTGAATATTCAATAAATGGTTTTTATCAACAATTGATAAATAATAGAAAAATAATAGTATAGAGGGTTAATATGGATTTAAAAGGATTTTTTAATGGACTAGGATATGATATATCAGAAAAACAAAATTGGGACCAATATCTTAATATTTGGGAAAGTTGGTATCAAGGAAAAGTAAAAAAGTTTCATAATTATTATATATATAATGGTAATACTAAAATTAAAATGCAAAAGAAAAGCCTTCAAATGGCTAAAAAACTATCAGAAGATTGGGCAGATTTACTATTTAATGAAAAAGTTAATATAACTGTAAATAGTAAAGAAAGCCAAGAAAAATTAAATAAGATATTTGATGAAAATAATCATATAGTATTATTAAATCAGGGAATAGAAAAAGCATTCGCTCATGGAACGGGTGCTTTTGTTGGTTCTATACAAGATTTAAAATATAATGAAGAAACTAAAATTGTTGATACTATTGATGGAAAAATAAAAATAGAATATGTTGAAGCAAAAAAGATATATCCGCTTTCTTGGGAGGGTCAAAAAATAACAGAATGTGCATTCGTAACAGAGAAATATATAAAAGGAACTAAATATATATACATATCAATGCATTTATTAAATGTATTGGATAATTATGTTATTCAAAATTACTTGTTTGAAGTTCAAGGCAAATCATTATTAACAATAAATGAAGATGTTGAAAGAGGATTCTTAAATGAATTTGATACTAAAAGTAATGTGCCTTGGTTTACTATAATAAGACCTAACATAGTTAATAATATTGAAGAAAATCCATTCGGAATATCTGTATATGCAAATTCAATTGATGTATTGAAATGCTTAGATAACAATTATGACGCATTAGATAATGAAGTTGTTTTATCAAGAAAAAGAATATTTGTTGCAGAAGATATGATGACTTATGATAATGGAACAGAACAATTAACTTTTGATCCAGCAGACGTCTCAATATATCGAATGCCAAAAGGATTTAACAACCAATCAATGATACAACAAAGTGATATGAATCCACGAATAGAGCAATATATTGGTGGTGTTGAGTTCCAGCTTAATATATTATCACAAAAAAGTGGATTTGGTGAAAATAGATATAGATTTGATGGAAATAATGTTCAAACAGCAACAGCTGTTATAAGTGAAAATTCTGACATGTATAGGACTATAAAAAAACATGAATTGCCACTTGAAACTAATATAAAAGATATTGTGCATTTTATTGCTTATGCAAGTAGTACTTTTAAAAATGAAAATATAGACGATAAGACAATAACAGTAGAGTTTGATGATTCTATCATTGAAGATAAAAATACAGAAAAAATGAATTATAGGTCAGAAGTAACTATGGGGTTAAGAAGTAAAAAATCATATATGACAGTTGCAAGAAACTTAAATGAAGAAGAAATTCAGGAAGAATTTGAACAGATGCGAATAGAAGCACAAAATCAAATGATAGAAGATGAAGAAACTAATATAACAGATTAGAGGTATAAATGCTATCCTTAAAAGATTATAAAGAAATAGAAAAAGACATATCTAAAATATATAGTCAATTAGAGCTTAAAATAATAGAAAATATAGCTTTGAGATTAACTAAAATCAATTTTGCAAAAGGTGTTGTATTAAATAATGTAAAAGTTTTACAACAAATGGGGCTTTTATATAATGATATTATTGAATTAGTAGGAAAATATAGTCATTTATCATCTGCTGAAGTGAAAAGATTATTTGAACAAGCTGGTGCTAAAACAATAGCTTATGATGATAAAATTTATAAGAAAAATGGAATAAAAGTAAACCCATTTAATCAAAGTCCAGCTTTAGTAAAATTTCTTGATACAATGATAACTAGAACTAATAAAGATTTGAGAAATTTAACTCTAACTACAGCTAATAACGCACAAGAATTATTTATAAATGCAGTAAATAATTCTTATTTAGAAGTTAGTACAGGTTATAAAAGTTATAGTCAGTCAATATTAGACGCTGTAAAACAATTATCAGAACAAGGTGCTTATGTTACATATAGTAAAAATGGTAAAACAAGAAAAGATAAAATAGAAGTAGCAACAAGACGTGCTGTAATGACATCAATAAGTCAAACTTGTGGAGAATTACAACTTAAAAGAGCGATCGAACTTGGTTGGGATTTAATGCAATTAACTGCACACAAAGATCCAAGACCAACACATGCAGTTTGGCAAGGAAAAAAAGTAAGCCTAAGTGGACAAAAAGGGTATTTGAGTTTAAAAGACATAAAATATGGTAAAATAGATGGATTTAAAGGAATAAATTGCTATCATGATTGGCTTCCAACTACTAAAAATTCTAAGTTATTGTACACTAATCAACAATTATCAGATATGTTAACTAAAGTTGATTATAATGGAAAAGAAATAACAGGTTATGAAGCAAAACAAATACGAAGAAGAAAAGAAAGACAAATAAGAGAAGATAAAAGAGAATTATCAGGCATACAAGGTATTTTAAAAAATAATAATTTGAGTAAGCAAGAAATTATTGATTTTAAAACAGCATATGGTAAAAAGTCTTTAATATACAATACACATAAAAACGAATTAAACAACTTTATAAAGCAAACAGAAGGAAATAATGATTATTTAAGATTAAATACTGGAAAAATAGAACGAAATGTAATGAATGAAAAAGATAAAGTTGTTAAAATAGCAGATAAATATAATACTTCTATTATAGGTATGAAAGTAAATAATATAGAAATAAAATCGGTTGGTGAACATATAATTTCAAGAACATATGCAAGAGATATCGATTATAATAATATATTAGATACATTGAATAATCCGATAAAATTTGGTAAAATCAGAAAAGATGGAAGTCAACAGATAAAAGGAAAAGAATGTGTAATAGTAATAAATGTAGATACAGGCAAATTAATAACTTCATTTGCTAAAAAAACTAAGAGTGAGGTGTAAAATATGAAAATATCAGATAAATTTACAAATGTTCAAAAGAATATTTTAGAAGATTTAAAAATAAATATAAATATAGATTTTAATAAAGATACTTTAGAAGAACTAGAAGAGAAGATTTATAATGCTATGATGGATAATTTAGACGAAAATCAAGATTATATGCCTAAAGCTATAGAAATAGAAAAAATACTTGATATAGTAGTAGAAATAGAAAACAATTTATAAATTAAATAAAAAAATATACTTTTAAAAGAGATTAGTAAAAAACTAGTCTCTTTTTTTATGCCAGTTTAGTTTAATTGGTAAAACAACAGTCTCCAAAACTGCAAGATAATAGTTCGAATCTATTAACTGGTGCCAACTCCAACATAAAGAGTATAAAGAATGGAATGAGTCCAACATAAAGACTTAAAAGAATGGAAAGGTCCAACTTAAAGACCTTAAAAAGAAGGGAGAGAATATGGAAGAAAATCAAGATAATGCTCCAAACAATGAGCAAAACAATAATCAAGATAATGCTCCAAACAATGAAACAAAGTTTACACAAGAGCAATTTAACGAAGCCTTAAGAAATGAAGTTGCAAGAAAAACTAAAGGATTTCCGAACAAAGAAGAATTGGAAGAATTTAGAAAATGGAAAGAAAAACAGCAACAAAATGATGAACAACAAGAAGATGAACAGCAAGATGAAGAAAAAAATAATAATGTTGAAGAGAATCAAGAAGTTGACTTAGAAAAACAAAATGCAATTAATGAAAACAAAGTTTTAAAAGCAGGTGTAAATACAGAGTTTTCAGAATTTGTTACTTATGAAGTATCAAAAATGAAAGGAGATTTTTCAAAAAATCTAACTAAATTTTTGAAAGATAATCCGAAATATTTAACAAGTAATGACAATACTAAATTTGTCAAAAAAGTGGGTTCTAGTTTGAATTTAGAAGGCAGTAAACCTACACAAACAACAAATCAAAAAATGAACGATTTAATACGTTCTGCAAGAGATTAGTAAAAACTAGTCTCTTTTTTATTACAAATTTTTAGGAGGAAAGAAATATGCCAGAAAATATGATTACAAGAAATAATGCAGAAGCATTAATTGAAGACCAAGTGTCTAGAGAAATAATTGAAGGAGTAGTAAGACAATCAAGAGCAATGCAAATGTTTAGAAGATTACCGAATATGACTTCTAATAGAACTAAAATGAGAGTTTTAGATTCATTACCGTTAGCTTATTGGCAAGGTTCTGATACAGCTAGAAAGAAATTAACAAAAATGGCTTGGGATAATAAATATATAGTAGCTGAAGAATTAGCTGTTATAGTTCCAATTCCAGAAGCTGTATTAGATGATGCAGACTATGATATTTGGGGAGAAGTAAGACCAAGATTAGAAGAAGCATTTGCAAAGAAATTTGATGGTGCTGTATTTACAGGAGATGATAAACCAACAGGATTTAGAGCTGACTTATTAACATCAGTATTAAATGCTGGTGCAAGTATAACTCAAGGAAGTACTTTATATAGTGCTATAAATGATGCTATGGTAAAAGTTGAAGAAAGTGGCTACAATGTAACTGGCGTTTTAGGTGGAGTTGACTTAAAAGGTAAATTTAGAATGATGTTAGATACATCAGGACAACCAATAAAAGGAACTGAAATAGATTCTTTATCTAAAGCTTATGTTGACAATGGCGCTTGGGATAAAACTAAAGCACAAATGATTGTTGGAGACTTTTCACAAGCTGTTTACTCAATCAGACAAGATATTACATATAAAATATTAACAGAAGCTGTTATTCAAGATCCAGCAACAGGAGAAATCTTATATAACTTAGCACAACAAGACATGGTAGCTTTAAGATGCGTTATGAGATTAGGTTGGGAAATACCAAATCCAATTAATGCTTTAAATCCAAATGAAGAAACAAGATTCCCATTTGCTTCTATATTACCAGAAACAGCACCTACAACAGTAAATGTAACATTTACTGTAAAAGATGGTGAAGGAGAATCAGCAAAAGCAATTGAAGGTGCAAAAGTTACTTATGGTGGACAAGTTAAGAAAACAAATTCAACAGGTAAAGTTGTATTTAAATCTAATAAAAACACATCTAATTTATACAGAGTAATACTTGACAATGGTACGCCAGTATTTGGAGAAGTAGAAGTCAAAACTACTGCTGAATCTGTAGATGTAGTTTTAAAATAGGAGAAATATATGTTGAAATATATTGATGAAATTTATTATTTAACAAATTATAGTTCAAATATGCCAAAAGATTTTAACAGGTTAAATATTGAAGCAAGTATCTATATTAAAAAAAGAACTTCTAATAGAATAGATATAAATAATATTCCAGAAGAAGTAAAATATGCTACTTGTGAGATTGTTAATTTAATAAATGAACAAGAAAGACTTATGTTTGAAATAGGAAATCTAAAATCTCAAAACAGAGATGGTATTTCTGAAACTTATATGACACCTGATGATATAAAAAATGATTATGAAGATAAAAAGCTTGCTGTTTTGTCAAATTACTTAAGTAATGTAATAGGTAAAGACGGCAATCTTTTACTTTATTTAGGAGCGTGCTAAAAATGAATTTAAAGTATTTTGATAAAAGAATAACATTATTTCATTATGATGGTAAAAAATACTCTAGAAATCCATTTTGGAACGTTTCATTAGTAGAAAAAGAAAGTATAGAAATATCAGCAGAAGGAGAAAAAAACACAAGTGAAATTCTTGTTAGAATACCAGTTGTCAATAGTAAAATTCCAATTATAAATAAGGGTGATTATATTGTAATTGGTATAGTTAAGGAAGAATTTGAACTTAAGAAATTTTTGAAAAAATATAGAACTTATAAAGTTACAAGCTTGACAGATAATTCAAGTGGTGGACTTGCTCATATAAAAATTAAAGGTGAAAGATAATGTCATATATAGATACTAAAGCTGTAAAAAAACGTTTAGGTTTTGGTGTAAATAGTGAAGTTCAAAGATTATTTACAAATGAATGTGCAAGAGAAATGAATGAATTTGTTCCAAAAGATATTGGAATGTTAAGAATGTTAATTGATATAGGATATGATTATATAGAATATCAAAGCCCATATGCACATTACCAATATATCGGTGAATTATATGTTGACCCAATAACTCAAAAAGGAGCATTTTTTAGTCCTGACTATGGATTTTGGTCAAGGCCAAATACTGAAAAAATACCTAGTGGAATACCATTAAATTATCATACAGCTGGAACAGGAAATTATTGGGATAAAAGAATGTGGACAGCTAAAGGAGAAGAAATAATAAAAACTATTGAAAAAGAAATGAAAGGTTAAATTATGGAAGAAAACGAGTATCAAGAATATATAGTTTCAAAATTAAGAAAATATGTATTAGATGTATTAAAAGATGTAATTAAAGATTTGAATGTAAGTTATCTAGACAGTGAAATAGAAAGTTATTCTTTAAAACGTATGCCAGTTACTCCAGTTATTGAGCAATGGATAATTCCAATTTGTAAAAAAAGAGAAGTTTATAATTTTATAAGTAGAAAAGTTTTTAGTAATGATTTAAAAGAAAATCTGTTAAATATAGGATTTTTTGAAAATTTTGAAAAGAAAATTAAGCAGAACAATAAAAACAAGATTTTGCCAGATATAAAAAATATAGAAAAAATAGAGTGTTTAAATCCTGGTACTATTCAAAATGTCACAGCAGAAACCTCTGTTTTTTCTATTCAAATACAAATTACATATAGAGAGGAGAGCTAGAATGCCGAAAATATTAGCTAAAGATGATTTTACCTTAAAAGGTAAATTTTATTTTAAAGATAAAGAAGTGCCACTTGATGATATAGATTTAAATATATTATTAAAATTAAATGAAAATGGCTTTATAAAAAGTTTATCTACACAAGAATTACTTGAACTAGAAAATTATTATAAAATTGAAACAAAAGAAAAAAATAAAGAAAATAAAAATAATATTTTAGAATAGGAGAATAAAATGAATATTGCAGAAATTATAGAAGATTTAAAATTAGAAAAATTAGATAGACATTATACTGCTACATACATTGATATAACTCCAAATGCTGAAAATCCAACATGGGCTTTATTAGGTATTGGTGTTACAGATTTATCTATGGAATATAACCCTAATAAATCAAGTGAAAAATGGATAATTTATGCCAATACTAACAAAGAAACAGATTCATATGATGTTAGTACATCGATATCACAATCATGTTATAAAGGTGACCCAGCATTTGAATTTTTAAACAAAATAAGAAGAGGATTTGAAACTGGTTCAAAATGTAAAACTCACGTGTTAAATGTTGACACATGGGATGCAGTAGGAGAAGGTGTTTCAAAATCATATAAGAGCGATTATCATGACGCAAACATTGCAATTACAAAATGGCTTGGCGAAAATATGACACTCGAATATGATTTGGATTATAATGGAAATCCAATTTTAGGAAATACAACATATTCAAATGGTACACCAATATTTACAAAAAGTGCAGATGAATTGTTGTAAAATGTAAAAATATAGTATATAATGTCTTCAAATTTAATTTTGGAGGTTTTATATGGAAGAAGAAACAAAGAAAAGTGGTTTTGGAACAACAAGTTTAGTATTAGGAATTATTGGAGTATGTACATCATTTTTACCAATAATAAATAATCTATCTTTTGTTTTAGGACTAATAGGAGCAATATTTGGTATAATTTGCTTAATTAAAAAGGCAAGTAAAGGAAAAGCAATTGCTGGTGTTATACTATGTATATTAGCAATAGTTATAACAATTAATTCACAACAAGCATTATCAGAATCATTAGATGCAGTAAGTAAAGATTTAGATAAATCTTTAGGAAATAGTACAGAAGAAATTTTGCAAAATGATGCAGATGTAGTGATAGGAGAATTTAATGCTAAAAAGGGAAGTTATGGACTTAATGAAACAAAATTACCAGTTACAGTAACTAACAAAACTCAAGAAACCAAAAGTTTTAGTATTCAAATAGAAGCTGTAAATACAGATGGAACAAGAATAACAACAGACTATGTATATGCAAATAACTTAACTGCTGGACAAAGTCAAACTTTTGATATATTTACATATGTTGCAGATGAAAACTTTAATGCTATGAAAAATGCAACTTTTAATATTGTAGAAGTATCAATGTATTAATAATACACAAAATTAAGCACTCAAACGAGTGCTTTTTTGTTACCAAAATGTAATATAAAAAGTATTGACTTATTGGAACTCGAAATATATAATCACATTGTGGAACTCGAAAAGTGAGGTGATTAATATATGAGTCCAAAAACAGGAAGACCTAAAGTAAATAACCCAAAAGAATTTGATGTAAAAGTTAGATTTGATAAAGAAACACATGATAAAATCTTAAAATATAGTGAAGATAACAATATAACTAAAGCAGATACAATTAGAAAAGGTGTTGATTTATTATTAGGAAATAAAAAATAAAAGATATGCCCATGGATTATATCTTGGCGGATATATGGACACATCTTTCGACTAGAGATTAACTCTATCTATGAAATATTATATCATAAATAGAGAAATCTCGCAAGAATTTTAAAAATTTAAGGAGGTTTCTTTTTTATGCAAGAAATAAGCAAAGAAAATTTTAAAAAATTAAATAAAAAAATAGGAAAACAAGAAAATAATCAAATATTTTCAAAAAATGATTTAAACTCGTTACTAATTTTAAGAATACATGAAAATGAAAAGCAATTTACAAGTGAAGAAATAAACAAAGTAGTAGATAATTTAGAATTATTTTCAAAAATATATCAACTTGGATTGGCCGATTGTACAGAAATCTTTAAAAGAAAAGAGGTACAATGCAATGATTAAAAAATAGAATACTTAATACAAGCTACAATAATTGTAGGTACATTAACAGGAATAATACCAACATTAGTTTGTGCAGTAATATTTAATATTTTAGGAATATAAAAGGAGATAATATTTATGAAAGAATTAATGATATTTAATAATGAAGAATTTGGAAAAATTAGGACAACATCTGAAGGGGGATAAACCATATTTATGTTTGTCTGATTTATGTAAAATATTGGAAATAAAAAATACAAGTGATTGCAAATCAAGACTAAATCCAAAGGGTATAGTTATTGTCGATACCCTTACAAAAGGTGGAAAACAACCTATGATTTATATAGATGAAAACAATCTATATAAAGTAATTTTTCAAAGTAGAAAACCAGAAGCTGAAAAATTTACAGAATGGGTAACAAGTGAAGTATTACCAAGTATAAGAAAAAATGGAGGCTACTTAGTAGGTCAAGAAGAAATGACAGAAGATGAAATAATGGCAAAAGCTTTACTATATGCAAACAATAAAATAAATGATTTAAAAGCAAAAAATGAAAGATTAGAAGTACAAAATTCACAACTATTAGTATCAAACGAAACTATGAAACCAAAAGCAGATTATTTTGATGATTTAGTAGATAAAAATTTACTGACAGGAATAAGAGAAACAGCAAAAGAACTAAAAGTTAAAGAAAAAGCATTTGTAAAGTTTTTACTAGAAAGAAAATATTTGTATAGAGACAAAAAAGGAAAATTACAACCAAATGCAACAAAAAATCAAGGATTATTTGAAATTAAAGAGTTCAAAAATGATAAAACTAATTTTTGTGGAACACAATTATTTGTAACACCAAAAGGAAGAGAAACATTTAGATTATTATATATATAATTAAATATTAAAGACAGTCTAAAGGCTGTCTTTTTTTTTATGGGAGGAATTATGGAAAGAGTTAATATGCAAATAGAAAAAAATAATATTTTACAAGTTGGAATATTAGACGAAAACGGTAAAGATACAGGAGAATATCTTGAATTTGACGTTGAAGATATTGAATTACCTTTAAGACTAAATCGTTCATCAAGTATGCACAAAGATAATGTTAGAAAATTGCAATCTTCATTAATAATTATAGATAAGAAAAAAGATTTTACTAAAAAGGGACAAATACTAAGTAATAATGAAAAAGAAAAAATAAAAGCAATTAAACAATTTTATATTGATGAAGAAAAAGCTTTAGATTTATTTCTAGGAGAAGGAGCAACAAAAAAACTTTTAAATGGAAGAAATCCTTATTACTCTATGTATGAAGAATTTAACAAACTATTAGAACCAATACTTCCTAAACTAAAATGCAATATTGATAATTTGAGTAAAAAAATAAAAGATAAATATAAAATAGTTGAAAGTGATGTGATAACTAGTGATTAATTATCCAACAAAAGCCCAGATAGAGGATAGAATATATCCAATAAATACTGATTTTAAAGTGGCTTTAGAATGTGAAAGAATAGTTAAAGATAATTCTATTTCAAATGAAGAAAAATCATTGGCAATTATTTATAAGTTATTTGGAGATAAAGGACTAGATAACTCAAAAGACTGGGAAAAATTATCCAAAATAGCTGTAAAGTTCTTAAGTTGTGGAAATGATTTAGAAAACAAAAATAATAAAGAACCTGACATGGATTTTATACAAGATGAAAAATATATAAAAGCTAGCTTTATGTCAGATTATAACATTGATTTAAGTAAAATCTCACTACATTGGTGGGATTTTTTTAATTTACTAAATGGTTTATCAGAAAAATGTATTCTAGGTCGAGTTAGATTTATTAGAAATTATGATATTTCAGAAATAAAAGACTCAAAAGAAAAGAAGAAATGGCAAGAACAAAAAGAATTAGTTGCATTGAAAAAGCCTAAAAAACAATTAAGTGAGCAGGAAAAAGAAAATGTTTCAACATTTTTAAAACTTGCTGGACTAGATAAGGAGGCATGATGGACGGTTGGATAAGAGTTGGTACTAAAGTTGATGACAAAGGAATTGATGATGGTATCAAAGAAATTCAAAAGAAAATAAATGTTGCAGAACAGCAAAAACTAGTAGTTGAAACTGATATGAAAAATACTAAACAAGAGTTAACAAAAGTTAATTCATATATAGATGATACCCAAGCTAAGCTTGAAAGCTTAAAATCAACGTTTTCCACAGTTGAATTAAATGGAACAATGACTCCTGAGCAGTACATAAATAGACAAAATTATGAAGCTTTACTTCCAAGTCTTGAAAAAGCAGAAAAAGAACAAGCAAAAATAAGTAGTCAATTACAAAAGCAACAAATTCAATATCAAAGAATAAATTCTCAAATTTCAACTTATAAAGACAAAATTACACAAATAGATCTAAGAAATCAAGAAAAACAAATTAAAAGTATTAATACTACAATAGGTGGAGCCGTAAAGAAAATAGCGCGTTGGTCATTGGCGTTAGTTGGAATAAGGTCAGCTTATGCTGGAATTAGAAGTTTAGTTAATCAAGTATCACAATATAATGAGCAAGTTTCAACTGATTTGCAATATATGGGATTTGCACTCGCTAAAACATTTGAACCATTTGTGAAATGGATAATAAACGCATTATATAAAATTTTAGGACTAGTTAATCAATTATTTGTAGTGTTATTTGGTATAAATTTATTTAAAAAATCAGGAGTTTCAGCATTTCAAAAGGCAATGAGCGAATCGGCAAAAAGTGCTAAAGAAACAAAAAATAGTTTAGCTTCTTTTGATGAAATGAATATTTTACAAGACAATTCGCAAAAAGATAGTGGTACAGGTGTAGGTGGTGGAGTGGGAACACCAAGTTTTGATTTATCACAAATGCAAGGAGAACCTCCACAATGGATGCAGTGGATAAAAGATAATTTACCTTTAATTGCAGGAGTTATTGCAGGAATAGTTGCAGGAGTTATTGCTTTAAGATTAGGATTAGAAGGTATTGAATCTCTTGGTATAGCAGTTTTTATAGGAGCAATAGTAAAACTGATTTTAGATATAATTGAATTTTTAAAAGACCCTTCATGGGAAAATTTTATAAAAATTGTAGGCGATATAGGAATAGCAATTTTAGGGTTAGGTATGATTTTTAAAAATTGGAAATTAGGAGTATTAGGAATAATTATAGCATTAGTTGCTTTTATAATTACACATTGGGATGAAATAAAAGTATATCTTTCAAAATTCTGGGATTGGCTTATTAATTTGATGAGTTCTATACAAAATTTTCTTGTAAATATAATAGTTGCTATTTTTAATTTTGTAATAAGCATATTTAATAAAATTCAAGATGTAATTGTGTTTTTTATTAAATATATCCTTGAAATTTTTAAAGGGTTATTTAAGGGAGTACGTACTATGTTAGATGGACTATTCACAGGATTTAAACAAATATTTAATGGTATTATGATGATTGCTAGAGGCGATTTTAAAAATGGTTTTATTTCTATATTTAAAGGAATTGGAAACATTGTTATAGGCATAATGAATGGGGTAATTGACGGAATTAATGGAGTACTGTATCCATTAAGAGCTTTGATTTCAGCAGCTAGCAGTATAACAGGTGCTAACTGGTCGATAGAACAAGTTTCAATTCCTCATATACCTTTAATGATGGCAAAAGGGGGAATATTAACAAAACCTACACCAGTAATTGCAGGAGAAGCAGGAAAAGAAGCTTTTTTACCTTTGGAAAATAATACAGAATGGATGGACATACTAGCAAACAGAATAGCAAGTGTTATAGGTGGTGGTAATAGACCTATAAACATAATTTTAAATGGACGAACTATACAAAGACAATTATTAAGAATGCAAGAAGATGATGAATTTGTAAGAAATACATAAAAGAGGTGATAACATGTTTATAAATAAAGATAGTGTAAAACTAGATGGAATATCTATGGGACAATACTTGACAGGGGTTAAATATGGGTATCACAAACTCTGGTCAAGCGATAGTGGTAGAACACTAAGCGGAAAGCAAACAGGAACTCTAAAAGGTATTTTTCCAAAGATAACTTTAACTTTTAGAAAATTACATAGTGATGAATTACATATGTTAACCCCTCATTTTGATTCAGCAAGACAAATTGTTGAATATGTAGACGCTAACAAAAATACACCATATTCTATGGAAACATATTCGGGAGATTATGAAGTAGATTATAAAATGTTAGAAAAAGCCGAGCGGATTTAGCTTGGCTTTTATTAGTGTTGACAGGAGGAAGTAATGAAAAAAATTCCAAATAATTTTTTACAAGAATTAACAAAGAATGGTCGACAAATAGACGCTATTATAACATATCAAGAAAATGGAAATACAGTTACATTAGATAGTGACGAAATAATAGCAATAAAACCTATGAAAAAAACTCAACTCCTAAAGTCATTAATGAAAGAATGTGATATCGAAACAGCAAATCCAATACCAAAAGATACACAAATAAACATAAAAATAGGACTTTTAATTAATCATGAATATAAATACATTAATTTAGGAAATTTTATCATATATAACGAACCTGAATACAATGCAGACACATTAAGTTATACAATGAAAGCATACGATAAAATGCTATATTCTATGGTTGATTATAAAGATATGGAAGTAACATATCCAATAAGTGTTAGAGATTTTATAAATAAAATTTGTCAAAAAATAGGATTAATTTTTAAAAATGCAAATGATGAATTTGCAAATTATGACAAAATGATTTTAGTAGATTCTTATACAGGATATGATTATAAAGTTAGAGATGTACTTGACGAATTAGCACAAGTTACAGCTTCAATAATCTGTATAAATGATGAAACAGATGAGTTAGAAATAAGATATCCAAATCAAACAAATTTGACTTTAAACGAAGACTATTTAAAAGATGTAAATGTTGAAATAAAAGAAAAATTTGGTCCAATAAATACAATAACATTAAGTAGAGGAGCAGAGGCTGACAATGTTTATTTAGATGATTTGTCAAGTGTTATTGCTAATGGAGTTTGCGAAATAAAAATAAAAGATAATCAAATAATGAATTTTAATGATAGAAGTGATTACTTGCCTGATATTTTAAACAAATTAAAAGGTTTAGAATACTACATTATAGATATTGAATCAACTGGAATTATGATTTTAGATATTTATGACTTATTCAAATTTAGCATTTGGGAAGAAGAATATAATTGTCTTTTGTTAAATGATGAACTAAATATTCAAGACGGAATATCCGAAATCATTTATAACGAAATTCCAGAAGAAACAGAAACAGACTATTCAAAAGCAGATAAAACAGATAGAAAGATAAATCAAGTTTATATAATTGCAGATAAAGCTAATAAAAAAATAGAATCAGTAGTAAGTGAAATAGGAGATAGGACAGATAAAAAAACAACAATAACACAAGATATAGATACTATAAACAGTGTAATTCAAAATACAGTAGATATAACAAGAGAAGTAACAGGAACAGAGCTAGTTTTAGAAAACTGTATGGAAGGAGATTTATTAGAATGGCATATCTATGGTAACAATACAGTTTTCGATTATTTATTGCCTTCTGATAGTTTGTTTCCTTCTGATACTTTATTTCCTAGAGGGGATAGCAGAATAAAAATAACAAGGCAGATAGAAGATGAGGAAGGAAATATAACAGAAGTATCTGAAATAATTGACCTTGGAATAAAAGAAGTTTTGAGACAAAAAGAAGAAGTCTACGACGAATACGTGCTTTTAAACAATAAGGCTAAAATAATCAGAAGAATAGGCGTACTTGACAATGGAGAATTGTATATACTTCCAAGAGAGCAAATTCAAGAATTAGGTGACTTTTCAATTCATTTAAACAAAGGTACTAACAAGATTGAAATAATGAATTATGTAGCAAATATGATGGCAGATTTTGTTATTATAAATGAATTTACTAGCAAGTTTGCTACAACAGTAGAACTTTATTCTGCAATAACTCAACTTGCAAATGCTATAAGATTGGAAGTTAAGCAAAAAGTAGGAAATGATGAAATTATTGCAAGGATTAATATGGCTATTCTAGGAAAAGATGATACAGATGTGCCTGAAGATATAGAAAAATCTATTATAGAAATTTTGGCTAATAAAATAGCTATAAAAAGTGATAGTTTTGAATTAACTAAAAATGGTGTAATAAAAGCACTTGCAGGAATTATAGCAGGCTTGACAATGACAACTCAAGAAAATGGCTCATATCTTTACAAAAATTATACAGCTAATGGAAGAACATATCAAAGCGGTTTTTTTATTCCAAAAGTAGGAACTGGTCAAGAAGCTTTTATTTACGCAGGGGTTGATATAACAGATGGAGGTGGATATCTTACAGATGGACATACAGTAATAACTCATGATGGTAAGATATATCTGAAAACGACAAGTGGTTCTAGTGACAACAAGAATGACTTGTCAGGTGGATATATTAAAATCACTGATAGTACAGCAGATGTCGAAACTGTTATTGGCTCTTCTTTGATTGATACTTATTATGTTATAGCAGGAAATGGTGGGACAAAAGGATATTGTATGCATGGACAAAAAATGGATCATGATTATGTTTGCGATTGGAGTGGTGCATGGTTTACTTTCGCTGTTGATGGTGAAATAGTAGCACATGCAACAACACGTTCTTCTGATAGAAGAATAAAAAGTGAAATAGAAGATATACCAAAAGAAATGATACAACTAATTGATTCTATTGAATTGAAAAAATTCAAAATTAAAAATAGAGAAAAAATATACTTTGGAATAATTGCTCAAGATTTATTAAGAGAAGCTCGAAAACTAAAAATAAAAAATATTTTTGATTATCAGATTATTGACAAGCAAAAAATGTATGCTGATGATGAAAAGCTATATTATTTAATTGATTACGAGCAATTTTTAATATTAAAGTCAAAATATTTTGAAAATAAATTTAAAAGACAAGAAAAAACAATAGATTTTCTAGTTAATAAATTAAATTGTCAAGATGAATTGAATGAATATATGAAAGGAGAAAAAGTATGAGTTTAAAACAATGGTTTACAAAGATTACTTTAAAAAATGGACAACTTCCTGCAATAAATGATGATACTTTAAATAATATTCAAAACAATATAAATGACGGAATAGATACTATTATTAACAATATATTTCCTGTTGGAAAAGTAGAAATATTTTTTGATAATGCTGATTATTCAAATTATATGGGTTTTACATGGGAAAAAGTTGCAGAAGGTAAAATGCTTGTAGGTGTTGGAACTGGAACAGATAAAAACAGTGTAAGTAAAACATTTTCAGTTGGAAATAATACAGGAGAGTATGAACATACTCAGACAAAAGATGAAGTAGGTACTCACAATCATATGGAATCAGATAATACTGCTTTACTTTATCACTCAGGCATAAATAAAAATGTAGGAACGGGAGATACAAGTATAGGACGTGTTGAGGAAAACAAAACTAATTCAAGTTCTTTCAATGATTCAGGTATATATACTCATAATAACACACGAAGTTCTGGAGTATCTTCAACAAAAGCTATGAATATAACAAATCCTACATATGGTGTTTATATATGGAAAAGAATATCTTAAAAGGAGAAAAATATGAATATATACATATTATCTAACAGAGACATAGTAAATCAAAACGATTTAGCTGGAATAAATGGAGAGAACAATGCAGAAATAATGTATTTTCATTTTCCAGAGCAAATTGTTGGGATAGATATGTCTACTATAACAAAATGGATTCAATTTAAAAATGAAGAATTAGATTTGTTACAAATGATAGAAAATGACCAATATTCTTTAACAGACTTGATAACTCAATATGAAAGTGTTAATTATCAAGTTTTATTAAAATATGAAGAAACAGTTTTATGGAAATCTAAAATATCAGAGCTTAATTTTGATGAAAGTCTTGATATAAGTACAACAATAACAATAGATGATTTATCAGTATTAAATCAATTAAAACTACAATATGAAGAATTACTAAAGCAAGGAAACACTGATATTGACAATCTAATTAAAAAAATTGAAAACTTAGAAAAAGAAATTAATCAAACTGAAGGGTTAAGAGTTAAATCAGAAGAAAGTAGAATAATAGCAGAAAATAAAAGAGTACAAGCTGAAAAAGAAAGAAATCAAGTACTTACAGACTTAGTAAAAGAAGTAAATGATACAATTCTAAGACTAGCTCATTCAGTAGAAGAATATAATCAAAATGCAGAGACTCAATTAGGCATACTAGAAAGTAAAGCAAATGGTGGTGTATCAGATATTAATTCTGCCCAAAATTCTGCACTAGCTTCTATTTCAAATGCAGAAAGTACAGCTTTAGAAAATATAGGTAATGAAAAAAATAATGTTATTGAGGCAATAGGGAATGAAGTTGACCAAAGAGTTACTGAATTTGATTCTCATGTAGAAGAAAAGACTAATACTTTTGATACAAATGCAACAAATAAAACTGATGATTTTAATGATAACTATAATAATAAATTAGATAGCTTTAATACTAATGTTCAAGAAAAAATAGATGAGCTTAATTCAGAAGAAACTATTGATAGAATTTCAAAATTAGAAACAGAAAATTCTTATCAAAATAAAATAATTGATGGAGTAATAAATAGCAATGATACAGAAATCGTTGAAGGAGATAATATAACAATAGATGATTGTTTAAATGTTCCGATAAAAGATTTTAAAATTTATGGAAATGAATCAAAACAAGAAATTTTACATATTAACTCAAATTTATTTGACGAAAATAATACAACAAAAGGCATTGCAATTAATTCAAATGGGATAGAAATAACATTAAGTACTTTTAGAATAAGTGAATTTATTAGAGTCAAGTATTTAATAACTTACGTTTTATCATTTATAGCTCAAAGTGGAGAAAGTCAGACTATTAGAGTTCATTTTTATGATGAAAATAAAAATTGGTTATCACAAGTATCCATTGTAAGTAGTAAACAGACAGAAAGAGTTTCTTTTAATTTTGAACCACCTCAAAATTGTAAATATATAAGAGTTTCAATATATAATGGATTTTTAGATGTGATGGTATCTGAAGGTTCAAAAAATATACAATTTGTAGAACACCAATCAGAAATAATTAATTTAACTAATTTACCAAATGCTGAAAATTATTATATATATTATGACAAAATTTTATATAAATATTTTATACATAATATAGAAATATTAACTGATACGGAAATCACAGATACAGTTTTGATTGAACAATTAGATAAGTTAAGAACAATGTTTTTATATAAAGGAACAAATCACTTTATTGTGACTGCCGAGAATGGACAACCAGCTAATTTAAAAATAGAAGTATATAAAGATAGTATAAAGATAATGAAAGAGCAAATAAAAGAAATATTATCTAATGCGAATAGTACAACTAAGGTAGTGCAAGAAGATGAAGAAGAATTTATTTTATAAGGAATAATTATGGAAAATATAACAATAGGTCAAATAATTCAAGTAATAGGAAGTATAACAGCAATAGCTGTTTTTTTTATTGCCATTTATAAGTGGTACAAAAAAGCAATAACTGATGAGTTTACGCAAATTAATTATGAAATTAATAAATTAAAAAATGAAATGGAAGACAGCAAGCAAGAAAGAACAGTCCTTTTACAAGGACTTCTTGCTTGTTTAAAAGGCTTACAAGAACAAGGTTGTAATGGTGCTGTAAAAAAAGGAATTGAAGATATTGAAGAATATCTAATAAAGAAAATACATTAATAAAAGGAGGAATTTAATATGGAATTAAGTTATATTATAGGAATTGTAACAATAATTGTTACTTATATTTTAGGAGAATTAGCAAAAAAATACGAGTTTATTAATAAAAATAAAATCCCACTTCAAAATTTAATAGTGGGATTTTTAGCTTTTGGTATTAATTACTTGATAACAAAAGATGTTAATGTAGCATTGATTTTCTCAGGCTTAACTGCTGGAGGAATTTATGATTTAAAAAACAATTTACTTAAATTAAAGAAAGGAGAATAATTATGAATTTTGATGAATTTGTAAAAAAATATAATGGACAAGCTATCGATTATGATGGTGGGTTTGGTGTTCAATGTGTAGACTTAATTAAATTATATGCTGAAAAAGTGCTAGGTTTGAAATTTGGAGCTTTTGGCAATGCACACGCATATTATGACAATTTTGAAAACATAAAAATGTTAAAAGACAATTTCATAAAGATAAAAAATACACCAGATTTTGTGCCACAAAAAGGTGATATTATTATTTGGAATACTAGAAGAGGAAATGGAGCAGGACATATTGCATTATGTAATGGTATAGGAACAAAGAATTACTTTTGCTCTTATGATATGAACTGGAATGGAGTTAAAGCAATGCAATTAATTAAACATACATATTCTAATGTTTTGGGAGTTATAAGATTTAAAAATCAAAATTTAAATACACTAAAAAATGGAGATATTGTAGAAGTAGATTTAAAAGTAGGTATATGTTCACAAAGTGGAGATTTCACACAATGCGATAATTTCGTATTAAGAGATGATAGACGTCAATTTTGGGTACACAAATCAGTTATAAAAGATGACAGATTAATTGCTAGAGCAACAGTTTGTAATGTAGATGATGAAGATATATTAGTACAAGTATTTGAAGGAACTGATGGCAGACAATTTTGGGTTCCTGAAAATTCAATAAAGAAATTATAGTTATAAGTCTAATCTTGAAAAAGGAGATTAGATATGGAGAAATTAAATAAAGAACAAAGAAAATTTGTAAGGGAAGTATTAAGCTTTCCTAGTAAAGAAATGATAGAAAAGGCTTTAGAGTATGTTAATTTAACAAGTCAACAAAAAGAAGTAATAGATATATTAGAATTTCAAAATAAAACAGAAATGGAAGCATGTGATATTTTACCTTATGATATACGAACAATTCAACGTGAGAAAAAAGTCGCTTTTGAGAAAATGTTTGATGTTTGGTCAAAAAATTATTTAGTTTCAATGATGATAAAGAGGGCATAAGCCCTCTTTTTTTTTATGTCTAAAAATAGTCGGTTTTCTGCCGGCGAGAAAATCCACAAAACACTTTAAAATTAAAGTATAGAGAGGACAAAGTGAATTGAATTTATAAGGAGAACCCTATTAAGAAATAAGCTTAATTCACTTTCTCTAATTAATTTAGGAGGTAATTATGAACAATTTTTATGGAATGCCACAACAAATGCAAGGATATGGAAATCAATATTATCAAAATCAAGTTCAACCAAGACAAATTGAACAATTTCCACAATATGGACAACCTCAGCAAACTGTTTATAACAAACCAGTTGTAAGTTTACAAGGTAAATTGGCAGAAAGCATTGATGTCATTAAAGCTACTGAAATTTCACTAGATGGAACTGTAAATTTCTTTCCATTAATAGATGGAAGTGCAATTTTTACAAAACAACTTCAACCAGATGGAACTACAAAAATGGTAATGTACAAACCTGTTGAACAAGAACAACCTAAAATGCCAGAATATATAACTTCTGAGCAATTAACAGAAGCAATTAAAGGTCTTGAAATTAAAGATTATTCTGAAGAAATAAAAGTATTAAGTAAAAAGATAGAAGAATTAACAAAAAAAGTTGAAAAAGGAAAGGAGAAATAGTTATGGATCCATTTCAAGCTTTAAAAATGTTTATGGGAAAAGGTGGAAGACCTGAGCAATTTATTGCCAACATGATTTCAAGTGGTGTAGGTAATCCAATGCTTGGAAATTTAATTAAAATGGCAAACTCTGGAAATACAGGTTCAGTAGAAACTTTCGCTAGAAATATATGCAAAGAAAGAGGTATTGATTTTGACAAAGAATATGCCACTTTTATGAACAAACTTAGATAGTAATTTTTTTACTATATATAAATTTTAAAAAAGGAGGAAAGAGTTATGAATTATGGAGAAGGAGGATTATCAGCATCTGAGGTTGCGTTATTAACAGATAGAAATGGTAATAACGGAAATGGATTTGGAAATGGTGATGGTGCTTGGTTTATTATCTTGTTCTTACTTTTCGGATTAGGCGGATTTGGAAACGGATTTGGCTTTGGCGGAAATAGACAAGGAGGTGCTGGAGTTATGGATGGATATGTTTTAACAAGTGATTTTGCTAATTTAGAAAGAAAACTTGATGGAATTAACAACGGTATCTGTGATAGTACATTTGCATTAAATAATACTATGACAACAGGATTTGCTGGTGTTCAACAAACAATGTGCCAAGGATTTAATGGTGTAAATACAGCTATATTACAAAGTGCTAATTCAACAGAAAGAGGATTCTGTAATTTATCAGCTCAACTAGCTGAGTGTTGCTGTGGAATCAAATCTGAAATAGCTGGAGTTAACTATAATATGGCTATGAATACTAATGCTTTACAACAAACATTGTGTAATACAACTAGAGATATTATAGAAAATCAAAATGCAAATTATAGAGCAATTCATGATGAACTAATTGCTAATAAATTAGAAGCTAAAAATGAAAGAATTGCAGAGCAACAAGCTCAAATTAATGCATTACAATTAAAAGCAAGTCAGGAAGCACAAAATGCATATTTAACCGATAAATTAAATCCTAATAAATGTCCAAGTGCTGCTTACATAGTACCAAATCCAAATTGTTGCTATAACTACACAGTAAGTCAAAATACTTGTGGTTGCAACTGCGGAAATTATTAATTAAATAATTTTTCCACAAATATGTGTGATTTTATGGGATAGTATCACACTATCCCTATTTTTATTAAAGAAGGAGGAAAGAAAATGTCAGATTGCATAAAAAATTGTAGATTATGTAACAAAATGATTTTATCACAATCTATTGCTTTTACAGGTGGAAATCTTGTAGTAGATTTACCAGCAAACTCATATGGAAATTGTCAAAAATATTGTATTGTATTTGCTCAAACAATTCCAGATACAGCTACAATTAATGCACCAGTAGTATTTACAATAAATGGTGGAGCAACTCAATATCCATTTGTAAATCAAGACTGTACTCCAATTTATGCTTCACAAGTTAGAAGTAGAAGGCTTTACTCAACAAGAGTAAATACAGCTGTTAATACAGGTGTATTTAAATATATAGGAAAGTGTTGTTTACCAAGCAATGCAACAACTGTTGCTAATAGCATACCAGTAGAAACAACACCAACTCCAACTACAAGATAGTGAGGTGTAATTATGGAAGAAAAAGAAATGGAAGGAAAATTTAAAGAGTTAGAAAATCAAATTAATGAAAAAATTTGCAATGTATTAGATGTTGGTATTCAAAATAACAATATTGATATATTGGGAAAACTTATTGATATTCATAAAGATTTAGCTAACGAAAAATATTGGAAAAAAAAGGAGGAAATGTATAATGAGAAGATACGGAAATTATCATGGTGGATATGAAGAAGATTACGATATGGGAAACTATAGTAGAAGAGGAGTACCAGGTACTGGAAGAGGACGTAGTTATTCAAGACGTGGTGTACCAGGAACAGGACGTAGATATCGTGGTGAAGAAATGTTAGAAGAAGCTATGGATAGATATGAAGAATATTCTGAAGGTAGAGAAGAAGCTATGTCAGGAAACTATGGAGCTCAGCAAGACTCAATTAAAGCTCTTGATTATATGTTAAAAAGTGTTGTTGAATTTATTGAAATGCTAAAAAGAGATGCAAGCTCACAAGAAGAAATTGATTTAATTCAAAAATATTCTAGAAAAATAAGCGAGATGTAACATGTGGAAATATTACAATGCAAATCCAGAACACAACAATGTAAATGATTGCGTAGTAAGAGCTATTAGTAAAGCGGAAGGTAAAAGCTGGGATAAAACTTATCAAGAACTTAGTAAAATAGCACAATATGAAGGTATTTTATTAGATGATGTAGATTTTGTTGAAGAATATCTTGATAAAAGATACAAGCGTCAATGTCATTATGCTAAAAGTGTAGGTGAGTTTTCAGAAGAATATTCAAAAGGAGTATTTTTAATTACAATGCAAGGACATATAACAGTCTTAATAGATGGAGTTATATATGATACTTTTGATTGTAGACCACGCAGAATGTGGTGCGCATGGAAAGTAAAGCCGTAGAAATACGGCTAAATGGTGGTGTAGCCAAGTGGTAAGGCAGAAGTCTGCAAAACTTTAATCACTAGTTCAATTCTAGTCACCACCTCCAAATTATAAAAGAGTAGATTAAATCTACTCTTTTACTTTTAAATCCATCTAATAACATTAATATATGTACCTAAAACTTTAAATCCTGCTAATGAATCTAAAACGAAATCCTGTCCAATTCCATTTAAAGTTTTTAATACAATTTTATTATTTTCACAAGAATATTCTCGTATAAAAGCTTTAGTTCCGTTAGTGTATACTGCTTTTTCTCCTTCTCGAGGATACCTATTTGCCAATACTATTATGTCTCCATTAACAAAAGAAGGAATAAAATTATTAGTAGTAATTTTTATTGCTAAATAAGCTTCATCAAAAACAGTTTCAACTCTTTCAATTGCACAAGAATTATAATCAAAACCATCTTCAACATGCCCATCTGGTACTAAACATGTAACAGTATGTCTTTTATCTAGTTTTGTTCTAAGTTTTCTTGTATAATCTGCTTCAAAACGAGTGATATTTAGTGAAACACCTCTACCATGCCTGCCACAAGCAAGATGTTCTTCAACTAATTCTAATAAAGTATTTCTGTAATCGTCTTCGCAATTTTGATAAAGTTTAATCCAATCCATTTCTCTTTTATCTCTTTTAGTAAGTCCAGTTAAATAGTCCATTGTTATGTCTAAAGAACGACATATAGATGTAAGAGTTTCAATACGTGGATTTTTACTTTTTTCATAGTAGAGGTTTCTTAATGTTTCATAAGGGATTTCACTGATATTGGCTAACTCAGAAAGTGTTATTTGCTTTATTTCTAACACTTCTTTGAGCCTTTCAGAAATAACATGATACATAAGCTCCTCCTATTTTTGTGTCGAAAATGACACAATTCACTAAAATAATATTTGAAAAAAATGTTATTGTCAATATATATTTTTTTATCTTTTCAATTTAAAATACTAACATAAGTTTATTTTAAATATTAAATTAGACTTATAACTATACTTTTGCGGGAGAACCTGCCATTCTCTCGCAAGCATTTTAATTTTGGTAAGGAGAAATAGATGGAAGAACAATCGATAAATAATTTATTTAAAAATAGGTTAAAAGAAAGTAATATTTTTAATGATGAAGAAATCAAATTGATTGAAGAAAATATCATGTTGTATGAAAAATGTTATCATTTGGGATGGATAGATAAAGGCTAAAAAATTATCACTATTTTATCACTTTAGTTTATAATATTTCGTTTATGTTTGTTTATACTATTCTTCGAAAGTGCTGAAAACACTAGTTTTTGTTTATAAAAATATTATTACAATAATGTTAAAATTTAATCATGGGTTCGATTCCCGTAGGGGTCACCAAATCTTTAAATATATAAATAGCAAGGTTTACAAGAACTTTGCTATTTTATTTTTAGTTATAAAGTATTTATAGAGGAAATTGACATGAATAAAAGTAACTAATTGATATATAGTTGATTTTGTGTTATTATTCTAATAAACAAATATAGGAGGAAATTATGTTTCCAGAGAGTATAAATAAATATGTAAATAATCTTACTTATACTATTGATACAATTGGTCGTAGCGAAGATGAAGTATACATTTTTGAAGATAAATATATACTAAAAGTATCTGATGATAAAGAGCGATTAATAAGAGAAAAAGAAAGAATAGATTTTCTTGAATTTAATAATATACCAGGTAGTAAATCTATTTGTTATATAGAAGAAAATAATAAATGTTATTATTTAAGAACATTTATTAATGGAGAAAGTTTAATTAGTAAAAGATTAATAAATAATCCTGATTTATTAATAGAAGTTTTGGTTAAAGTAATAAAAGTGTTAAGAGATTTAGATAATATAAAATGTCCATTTAAGTCAAAAGATAATACAGGAACTGATTTTGTTCATGGAGATTTATGCTTACCAAACATTTTTGTAAATAAAGATAATGAATTTATGGGATTTATTGATTTAGATAATTCAGGAATTGGAGATAAATGGTACGATTATTCATGGCTATTATGGAGTTTAGAATATAATTTAAAATCTAATAAGTATAATAACAATTTATTAAATAAACTAAAATTAGAATTCAATAAAGAAAAATACAATATGTATATTCCAGAAGATTATCGTAATCATAAATAAAAATGGAAGGAGAGAACATAATTGAAAATTTTATATGGAACAGGAAATAAAGATAAAATTGAAGCAATGAAATCAATAATAAAGTCACATAACTTTGATGCTGATATATATACATTAAAAGATATTGGCTTTAATGAAGATATAATTGAAAATGGAAAGACTTTTGAAGAAAATTCAGAAATAAAAGCAAGAGTTATACAAGAATTTTGTAAAAAGAATAATGTATTAGATAAAATTATAATTACAGATGATGCAGGAATTTGCATTGATAAATTAAATGGTGAACCAGGAATTTATACAGCAAGATATGCTGGTGAACATGCTACTCAAGAACAATGTATAAATAAAGTATTAGATAAGTTAAAAGAATATACAGATATGAATGATAGAACTTGTAAATTTGTATGTGTTTTAACTGCAATATTACCAAATGGAAATAAAGTTGTTGCAAGAGGCGAATGCAATGGAAAAATTGCATTAAAACATGGAAAACTAGGTGGTTTAACATATGGACCTATATTTATACCAGATGGATTTGAAAAGCCGATGGGAGATATGGACGAAAGCCAATATGCTTCTGTACATAATCATAGAGATACTGCAATGAATGAATTGATGATTAAATTTAAAGAATTAGGATATTGATAAAAAGCCTTAAAAAAATAAGGCTTTTTACTTTTTAAAAAATACCAAACAAATGTATTGACAAAAAATAAAATTGCTATATAATAGTTATATCTAAAACGAACACATGTTTAAGGAGTGATTTTTATGATTAATACTTTACATATAAAAAACATAGGAATAATAGATGATATAACAATAAATCTTAATGAAGGTTTTAATGTATTAACAGGAGAAACTGGTGCTGGAAAAACTTTAATAATAGGATCTTTGCAAATTTTGGCTGGTGGAAGATTTTCTAAAGATATGATAAGAAATGGAGAAAATATTTCTTATGTAGAAATGGATGCATATATACCTAATATGGGATATGAAAATGATACTGTAATTGTTTCTAGAGAAATAAATATAAAAGGAAAAAATACTTGCAAAATAAATGGAAGATTAGTTACAGTTAGTGAATTAAAAAATTTTATGAATAATATTATAGATATACATGGTCAGAATGATAATCAATCAATATTAGATATTAGTACACATATAGATTTGTTAGATGAGTATGCTTATACAGAAATTAAAGATGTAAAAGATAAATATAGTAAATTATTTGAAGAATATTCAAATATAAAATTAGAAATAGCTCAAAATTATGGAGATGATAAAGAAAAGCAAAGAAAGCTAGATTTACTAAATTATCAAGTAAATGAAATAGAAAATGCAAATTTAAAAGTCGGTGAAGAGAAAGAATTAGAAGAAAGAAGAACTGTAATAATGTCTTCAGAAAAAATAACACTTAATTTAAGTGATGCAGAAAATAAGTTAAATGATATTGCGATAGATAGCATAAATATAGCAATAAAGGATTTAGAGAAAATAGAAAAATATAATGAAGAATATTCAAAAATATTAAATAGATTAAAAGATAGTTACTATGAAGTTCAAGAGGCTGCTAGAGATATCAGTTATTTGAATTCAGATATGTACTTTGATGCAAATGAACAGAATGAAATAGAAGAAAGATTAAAGTTAATAAAGTCATTAAAAAGAAAATATGGAAACGATATAGAAGAAATTTTAGAATATAAAGATAAGGTAGATAAAGAAATTTATGATATTGAAAACTTAGAGGGGTATATAAATACATTAAAGAAAAAAATGAAGCATTTAGAAAATGAAATGTATGAATTATCACAAAAAATGAATGTAATAAGAAATGAATATGCTCAAAAATTATCTTTAAAAATAAATAAAGAATTTGAAGAATTAGAAATGAAAAACGCTAAATTTTCTGTAAAAATAGATTATTCAAATGAGAAAAAGTTTAATAAAAATGGACTAGATAAAATAGAATTTCAAATTATTACAAATATCGGTGAGGAACCAAAATCTTTAATAAAAATTGCTTCTGGTGGTGAAATGTCAAGATTTATGCTTGCTATAAAAAGTGTTTTAGCAGATGTTGATAAAATACCAGTAATTATATTTGATGAGATTGATACTGGAATTAGTGGAATTGCAGCTAATGCAACAGGAGAAAAAATAAAAACAATTTCTAAAAATCATCAAGTAATTTGTGTAACACATTTGGCTAGTATTGCAGCAAAAGGGGATTATAATTATTATGTATGTAAAGAAATAGAAGATAATAAAACTAAAACAAAGGTAAAATTATTATCAGAAAAAGAAGTTTTGGAAGAAATCGCAAGGATTTCTAGTGGAAGTGTTACTAATATTTCTATAAAACATGCAAAAGAATTAAGAAAAAGAAAATTAAAAGAAATCGCATAGCGATTTCTTTTTTGATTAACATAAATTGACTATTGCACTAATTATTGGTATAATATAAATAGCAGGTTTTTTGCAAAAAATAAAAAAGTGAGAATTTCACTGATTTATGGAGGTTACAATATGAAACAATTAACAACTACTCCGTTATTTCGGAATTGTCCAAATGCGGATATCTTTGAAAGAAACTTGAAGTCAGACTGCAGGCAATGTGATTTGTATGAAGATTGCATAAGAAAAAAGGCAATAAGAATATCTCAAAAAAGACATAAGTTAAAAGTGAGAAAAGCCAAAATTATTATTACACTTTTTTCAATTGTTGTAGTTTCTTTTGCAGTAATATTACATAGTAGATCATTTGCCATAGAAAATGACATTCAAATAGAAAGTGAGGTAGAAATAAAGGAATATAGCATTGTAGAAATGGAGAAATTCGAAGTAGAAGAGTATTCTTCTGAAGGAGCGTGTGAAATTGCTAAAAATGAAATTACGCTTTCTGAAGAAGTAGAAGAAGAGATACAATGCGAAGATACTGAGGAGTATGTGCCTGAAGCTATAATCTCAGCCTATGAACCAGGAACTGTTTATTATTACAATATTTCGAGTGAAGATAAGTTATATATTGCGAAATTGTTGTATAAGGAAGCAAGAGGTGAGATATATGAAGGAATGGTAGCAGTTGCATGCACAGTATTGAATCGGTATTATTCAGGAGATGCAAGATTTGAGAGAGAGAGTATTTATTCTGTAATTACTCAATCTGGAGCTTATGCATCAATTGATGATGTTACCATTGACATGGTAAAAGAGATACCAGAGCTTGAGCAAGCTGTTGAAGATGCGTGTCTTGGCTGGGATCCAACCAGAAAGATGTTTTCAGAAGGAGCATTGTTCTTCTACGCTCCAAAAGAATTAAAAGGATATCAAAAAGAAATAAGGGAGGGAATAACAGTATTACAGATAGGAAATCATAATTTCCACAATGATTTTAATGACTAAATCTCCAAATAAAAGTCGATTACTAATGCAATATTTAGTAATCGACTTTTTTATTTTACTAGGTCATGCACTAAATTGGATAATAATCATATAATTAATTATAATTCAAGTTTAGAAATTTGGAGGTAAATAGATGTTTATTTTTTCTTTACCCAATATAATGATGTTTACACAGATTATATTTGGGGTTGGATATATACAAAGTGGAAATTTATTCCCAGAACCTTTAACTCAAGATGAAGAAAAAATGTATTTAGAGAGAATGAAAAATGGTGACGAAGAGGCTAGAAATATATTAATTGAACGAAATTTAAGATTGGTGGCACATATATCAAAAAAATATTCTTCTACGAATGTAGATCAAGATGATTTAATTTCAATTGGAAGCATAGGATTAATAAAGGGAATTAATAGTTTTGACATGGATAAAAGTTTTAAATTAGCTACATATATTGCCAAGTGCATAGAAAACGAGATTTTAATGTACTTAAGAAGTAATAAAAAAAGGGCATATGATTTATACTTAAATGAGCCAATAGGAAAGGATAAAGATGATAATGAAGTTACATTACAAGAGGTTTTAGAAAATGATGATAAAAATATAGAAGATATTGTAGATTTAAAATTTAAAATAAAGAGATTATATGAAAAAATGAAAAAAACATTGAAAGAAAGAGAAAAATTAATTATTGAATTAAGATTTGGTTTAAATGGTAATAAACCTAGAACTCAAAAAGAAATTGCAAGTATGATGAATATTAGCCGTTCTTATGTATCAAGAATTGAAACCAAAGCAATTGGAAAGTTATCAAATGAACTTAAACATGAATAAATTGCTAAATTCATTGAAAAATGTTATAATAAAATTAGGTTAATGTTGTTTTGCACATTATAGAAAGGAGTTTGCTATGAAAAAATTTTCTAAGGCAACAAAATTTTGTCGGCAATTGACAAAAGCACTTCTGATGGCAATTGCTGTTATCTTTTTATTTGTAACTATTAAACTGCTCTATGTCAATCATAAAACTGTAGAAAATCCTAACTTCACAGATGGATATTTAAAAGTGGTTATGATTGATGTTGAAAATGGAGACTGTTTTTTACTTCTGCAGAATGATGAAGCTTTTTTAGTAGATACTGGTTATTTTTTTACGTACTCAAAAGTTAATAGTGTACTCGAAGAAAACAATGTCAAAAAAATCGACTACTTAGTTATAACACATCCTCATAGAGACCATGCAGGTGGAATTTTTGGATTGTTGTTAAATTATAGAGTTGATAACTTATACATGTCTGACAATGTGAAAAATCTGAAAATGAGTCTTCCAGACGCGCTTTTCTACTATCCAATGTCTGCCATGATTAAGTATAATGACATATTTGCTAAAAATATCAAACAAGTAGAAAATTTTCAGTTTTCAAATTCTAAAGTAGAGTTTTTAGGCCCACCTGAAAAAAAATACACCAAAATGAATAATTATTCGTTAGTGTTTAAAGTGATTTATGGGAAAAGAAGTATACTATTTACTGGTGATATGGAATGTCTTGTTGAGCGTGAATTATTAAATGCTGGAGTTGACGTGTCTGCTGATATATTAAAAATTGGTCATCATGGAAGCAATACTTCAACAAGTAAAGAATTTCTTGAGGCAGTAAATCCCAATTATGCAATTGTTTCATGTGGTAATGGTAAGAACAATAATTATGGTCATCCAGTTGAAAGAATCATGAGGTATTTAAAAGAAAGTCAAATTCCACTTTACCGAACTGATGAATTAGGTGATGTAGAATTTGAAATTACTGGAAGTAGTATAAAAATGATTCAGGAAGCAGGAGACTATAAAACAGGAAGGCAATTGTTAGAAGAAATAAACGAACTGGAATTAACCAAAAAAATGTAATACTAAAAAGGGTGACCTTAGGGTCACCCTTTTTAGGCAGTATTTTTTTTTAACTATTTTCTTAAGATTAATAAAGTTATTTTATGAATAATAAATGCTACAAACCATATAACTAAAGACATTGGCAGTAGTATAATAATTGATAATCCTCCTATCAATATAGGGAAGACTATAAGAGAAACCAAATCTTTAATGAAATGAGAAGCAAAGCTCTTGCATTCTCTATGGATTGTAATATCAGAATCTGATGAGCCAAGAGAAGTTATATATACATTTGCTGAAGTATTATTCTCCCCATAAATGCAAAAATTGAGATTATTGGTATCACTTGAGTATTTAGTTATAATATACTTGTACTCAGATTCAAAATTCTCATGTTCTTTTAAGAGATTGAAAATTCGATTGGCTTCAGTTTCGAGTTGCTTATAACTTTCTTCAGGATAGTGGAGTGTATTATTCCAGCCACCTTTATAGGTATAATATCCTATAAAGATAACTAATGAAATTAAAAACATACAACCAAAGATCCGAAGAGTTTCACTCCAACAAAGTTTACAGGCATTTTTTATTTCTTGATACATATGATACTCCTTTCTAATTAGAAAACAATAGTGACATATATATTTTATACTGAGATACTGCAAACTCAGAAAACAATGTTAACATAAATAGTATAACATGCTTTGAGACAATATTCAATGATAATAAGTGTGATTAATTGAAATATCATAAAATTATTGTTATAATATAAAGTCTAAAGAAAGAAGGTAACTAATATGGATTTAAAAATATTAGAAAAATGTACTTTATGTCCTCATGAATGTAATGTAAATAGGTTAGATAATGAGATTGGAAGATGTAAAGCATCAAATAAAGTAAAAATAGCATTAGCAAATTTGCATTATTATGAAGAGCCATGTATAAGTGGTAAAAATGGATCAGGAACAGTATTTTTTTCAGGATGTAATATGTTATGCAAATTCTGTCAAAATTATAAAGTGAGCCAAGAATGTTTAGGAAAAGAAATTGAAATAGAAAATTTGGCAGAAGAGTTTTTTAGACTTCAAAATGAAAAAGCCAATAATATTAATTTAGTAACTGGTTTTATGTACATACCTCAAATAATAGAAGCAATAAAATTAGCTAGAAAAAATGGACTGAAAATTCCAATAGTTTATAATTCAAGCGGATATGAAAAAGTAGAAAGTTTAAAATTACTTGAGGGATATATAGATGTTTATTTGCCAGATTTTAAATATTTTGATAATGAACTTGCCAAAAAACTATCAGGAGTAAATAATTATAAAGATTTTGCGGAAAATGCAATAAAAGAAATGTATAGACAAGTTGGGAATCCAGAGTTTGATGAAAATGGTATTATAAAGAAAGGGATGATAATTAGACATTTAGTTTTGCCAAATCATATAGAAAATAGCAAAAATGTTTTAAAATGGATTAAAGAGAATATAGATGAAAATGTTTATTTAAGTTTAATGGCTCAATATTTTCCAACATATAAAGCTTTAGATACAACTGATATAAATAGAAAGTTAAGTATTGAAGAATATGAAGAAATTGAGCAATATGTTTTTGATTTAAATTTTAATGGATATATGCAAGATTTAGAAGATAATGAAGAACAATATGTTCCAGACTTTGAAGGAAATAATAAAAAAAATATTGTGAAAAAACTCACAATATTAATTAATTATAGCATATTTTTATGATAAATTCAAATACTCTATTAATGTGAAAAAAGTAGATAAAAAGAATAGTAATATAAAAATTAGAGATAATATGAATTAAATTAGAAAATATGGTAAAAAATAAATTTGAAACTATAAAAGATATATGGTAATATATAAATACAATATGAATTAAATAATAATTTTCCCTGCGTAGTGCGTATAGACAGAATTTTTAGAACCTACAAAGTTTTGGATAAGGGAGCCTCATCTCTGAGTATGGCGTGTATGCTTGCATTTATGTAAGAAACCCAGGAATATTTAGGACGGCACCCACCTGTGAGAGTACAGGTCCATAAAAATTCTTTTCACCTTACGGCTTAGACGTGGGGTTTTTTTATGCCTGTATATATTTATATTCGTTGCATTTTTTTATAAAATGTGATAAAAATATTGATAATAATTAGTAATAGTTTTGGAGAATATATGGAAAATAAATATAAAACAGCATATCATATAACTAAAAAATCAAATTTGTGTAATATACAAAAATATGGGCTAGAACCTAGAATAGGGCGTAGAAGTTATAGTGTAGATGAATATAAAAAATTACTATGTTTTACTACTAGTTTAAAAGCTATACCTACATGGAAAAATAGATTATATGAAAATACTTCATTTGATGATCTTGCAATTGTAGCATTTGATTTAGAAGGAATAGAATATATACAAAGATATGATAGTGCAGGAGACTTTTTTACTGAGAGAAAAATTTCACCAGATAATGTAAGAGTAGTCAAACTTGTAGAAAAATCAAATATTCAAAATAGTGTTTCTTTAGAAAATTTAAAAGATTGTTTAACAGAAAGTGAAGAAAATCAATATAAAGTAGTAGAAACTAATATTACAGAACTAGAAGTGGAACCAGAAACTTTAGATAAAGAAAAGGTTATAGAAGAATTAGCAGAATACGAACATAAAAAATGGAGTGAGTGCCAAGGGCGAATACATTGGCGAGCAAAGATACATATGGATGGAGCACTTGAAATTGCTGAAGAGGATGTAAAGAATATTAATAAATATAATAAATTAGATTATAGTAAAACAGATGATGTATATAAAACAGAAATTAATAAAACTGTATTAGAAACTTTTTATATTATGCAAGATGCAGGTTTAACCAAACAACTAGATTTAGAAGATGAAGAACTTATTAGAGCACTTGAAATTGCAGAGCATAATAGAAGAAATAATTGGAATGAATATATGTTAAGCCTTTGCACTATGCAAGAAGGTAAATATATTATTCCATCTCAAAGAGTAAGATGGTGGGAAGATGAAATAAGAACTCCTTATAAAAATTTAAGTGATAAGTTAAAAGAATATGATAAAATAGAAGTTTATAATATTTTCTCAGAAATTGAAAAATATAAAAATCAAGAAAGAACAAATTATGATATGCCAAATGATGATGGTAGATAATAAAATGAAAGTGTGATTTTATGAAAATAAAAGATATTTTAAAAAATGCAATTGAAAATTTAAAACAATCAGGTATAGAAGAGGCATCATTAAAAGCAAAAATTCTATTATCTCATATTTTAGGCATAACTAAAGAGAAATTAATTATCAATGGAGAAAATGAAATAAATGATAAAATATCTAAATTATATTTAGAAAAAATAGAATTACTAAAAAATCATGAACCGATTCAATATATTATAAATAATCAAGAATTTATGGGATTTGATTTTTATGTAGATAACAATGTTTTAATACCACAACCAGATACAGAGAACTTAGTTGAAGAAGTGCTTACAATTATAAATTCTTTAAAAAAAGAGTTTAAAGAAAAAAATATGTATGTATTAGATTTATGCACAGGTAGTGGAGCAATAGCTATATCATTATCAAAGATTTTAGATTCAAATAGAATATTAGTTTATGGTAGTGATATAAGTGATAAAGCTCTAAAGATAGCAGAAGAAAATGCTATGCAAAATTGTAGTAAAGTTGTATTTTTAAAATCAGACATATTCAAAAATATCAATGAATCATATAAGTTTGATATTATTGTGTCAAATCCACCATACATAGAGACTAAAACAATAGAAGGTCTTTCAGAAGAAGTAAGAAAAGAGCCACATATAGCATTAGATGGTGGAGAAGATGGTTTGTATTTTTACAAACAAATAATAAATAATGCAAAAAAATATTTGAATCCAAATGGATATTTAGCTTTTGAGATAGGATATAATCAAAAGAAACTTGTTGAAGATTTATTAGAGAAAAATGGATATAAAAATATTTATTCAAAAAAAGATTTGTCAGGAAATGATAGAGTAATAATAGCTCAAATTTAAAGTAGGGGAATGAAATAAAATGTCTTTTTCATCAGATATAAAAGAAGAATTAAGTAAAGCTAATAATTGGAAAGATATCCGGAAATCTGGAAGCAGAATTTCTAGGTTATATTTTAACAGGAAATACAACGAATAATGATAATATATTAGAATTTGTTACTGAAAATGAATTTACTATTGAAAGATTTTATAGAATTCTTTTTAGTTTGCAAATTGAATATGAACCTTTAATAAAAGGAAAAACATTTGTTGCAAAAATTATAAAAAATCAAGATATTGAAAAATATATGCAACTTAAAATAACATCAACTCAAGAGATTCAAAAATCAATTGTAAAAGGTGTATTTATGGGAGCGGGATCTATAACAAATCCTGAAAAACAATATCATTTAGAAATTATTTTTCAAGAAAAAAATAATGCAGAATACATTTTGAATATATGTAAAAGTTTTGGAGTATATTTAAAAATTTTAGAGCAAGATAAAAAAATAATATTATATATAAAAGATGGAGAAGAGATTTCTAAATTTTTGGCGTTAATTGGAGCTAGTAAAGCAATGTTATCTTTTGAAGATATTAGAATAACTAAAGAAATAAAAAATAATGTTAATAGATTAGTAAATTGCGAAACAGCAAACTTGAATAAGATTGTTAATGCCTCAGTAAATCAAATAAATGATATAAAATTAATTCAAAAACTTAATAAATTTGAAGAAATGCCAGATTATTTAAAAGAAATTGCAATTTTAAGATTAGAAAATCCTGATGCTAGTTTAAAAGCTTTAGGAGAAAAATTAGAAAATCCAATAGGAAAATCTGGTGTTAATCATAGATTACAAAAAATTCATGAATATGCAGAGGAGCTTAAAAATGGATAGATTTGGAATATATGTACATATACCATTTTGTATTAGTAAATGTAAATATTGCGATTTTGTATCATTTCCATGTATGGAGAAAATTGATAAATATTTTGATGTATTAATAAAAGAAATAAAAAGTAAAAGTGTATATGCTGTAAAAGGAGTTACAACAATATATATTGGTGGTGGTACTCCATCAGTTCCAGATTCTAAATATATAGTAAAAATTATTCAAACCATAAAAGAGGTTTTTAAAGTTTCAAAAAATGCTGAAGTAACAATTGAAGTAAATCCAGGAACTGTAACCAAGGAGAAACTTATTGATTACAAAAATTCAGGAATAAATAGAATAAGTATAGGACTACAATCAACCAATAATGAGATTTTAAAACTAATTGGTAGAATACATAATTATGAAGAATTTCTAAATACATATAATTTAGCTAAAGAAGTTGGTTATAATAATATAAATGTAGATTTAATGTTGGGAATTCCAAATCAAACAGAAAGTGATGTAATTGATAGTATAAACAAAGTTATTAGCTTAAATCCAAAACATATTTCAATATATTCATTAATTGTAGAAGAAAATACTGAAATTCAAAGATTGATTGATAGTGAAATTCTTACTATGCCAAGTGAAGAGGATGAAAGAAATATGTATTGGAAAACTAAGACTATTTTAGAAAAGAATGGATTTATACAATATGAAATTTCCAATTTTGCAAAAAAAGGATATGAATCAAAGCATAATTTAGATTGTTGGAATCAGGAAGAATATATCGGAATGGGACTTGCGTCACATTCTTATTTTAATAGAAAAAGATTTTCTATTATTGACAAATTAGATAAATATATCGAAAATGAGAATTGTTTAGAAAAAAATATAATAATTAATGAAGTTCAAGAAAGGGAAAGTCAGGCTAAAGAATATATGCTAATTGGACTTAGAAAAATAAGTGGAGTTTCAATATCAAAATTTGAAAAAAAGTTTAGAATAAATCCTTTATTTTATTTTAGATTTGAAATCAATAATCTTGTAGAAAAAGGTTTAATTGAAGTGGATTTAGACAATATAAAATTAACTAAAAAAGGATTAGATTTTGCTAATATAGTATTTGAAGAATTTGTATAAAAATTACTTGACAAAGAGAAAATAAAGTTATATTATATTAGCAGTCAAAAATAAAGTTTGCTAAAATTAACTCAGAATTAAATGAAGGGGTTAATCATGGGGGAAGAATTAGATAAAAGAAAAAGAAAAATTCTGCAAGCAATAGTAGAAGAATATATTGATACTGCAGAACCAGTTAGTTCAGGTAATCTAGTTAAGGAATTAGAATGTAGTAGTGCCACAATTAGAAATGAGATGGCAGAGCTTGAAAAAATTGGCTATATAGAAAAACCACATACATCAAGCGGACGTATTCCTTCCCAAAAAGGTTACAGATATTATGTTGATGAACTAGTTAGAGATGACAAATTAAGCAAAAAGGAAATGGAAATAATTAAAGAAAGATTAGAAACAAGAGTAAATGCTTTAGAAGATTTAACCAAAATTGCTACAACAACATTATCAGAATTAACTCATTATACAACAATATCTGTTTCGCCAGATATGCATAATCATACTATAATAGATATAAAATTTGTTTTGCTAGGAAGTAGAGTCCTAATGGCAGTAATTCTTACTGATTCAGGAATAATTAGAGAATCTATAATTAAGTTTGATGAAGATTTAGATGAGTCTCAAGTTGAAGATTTGACTTATCTATTTAGAAACAAATTAGTTGGAATGCCATTAGAAACAATAAATTCTCCAATAGAGGAATTTATTATGGCAGAAGTAAATGCTGGAATAAATGTTATAAAGAAAATTATTGAAGAAATAAATAGAATAATTTTAAAATCAAAACAAATTTATTTAGATGGTACTAATAATGTAATGGATATGCCAGAATTTAAAAAGGTTGATGTTGCAAAAGACTTTTTAAATGTGCTAGATGCAAAAGATTTAGTTGCTGATGTTTTAAATGCAGGGATGGCAGATAATATTAATATTTATATTGGTGAAGAAACAGAAAAAGAAGAATTAAAAAACTTTAGTATAGTTACTTTTAATCATTTATTAGAAGATAAAGATATTGGCACAATAGGAATAATAGGTCCTACAAGAATGGATTATTCAAAAATAATTTCAGTAATGAAATATATAAGTAAAAAATTAAATGATGATTTTAAAAAAGGAAAATACTAGGAAAGTGAGGATTAGTTTTGGATAAAGAAAAAGAAGAAGTAGTAAATAATGATGAAAATATTGAAACTGTAAATCAAGAAATACAAAAAGATAACAGTGAATATGAAGAACTTAATGATAGATATAAAAGATTATTTGCAGAATTTGAAAATTATAAAAAAAGAAGTCAAAAAGAAAAAGAAAGCATTTATGGTATGATTACAGGTGATGTTGTTTCATCAATGCTTCCTGTAATGGATAATTTAGAAAAAGCAGCAGAGGCAAAATCAAATGATACACAATATCAAGATGGTGTAAAACTTGTTGCAAGACAATTTCAAGAAGCATTAAAAAGTTTAGGATTAGAGGAAATTGAAACAATAGGTCAAAGATTTGATCCTGAATTTCATGAAGCTGTTAGTCATATAGAAGATGAAACAAAAGGAGAACAAGAAATTGTTCAAGAGTATAGAAAAGGCTATAAGATTGGAAATAAGGTAGTTCGCCATTCTATGGTTATTGTAGCCAATTAATATGAATTAAGTTAATAATATAAAATTATTATATATAAACTAATGAAAAATCAAAATATTTATATTTTGTGAAACCTATTAGGGGATAGAAAAATTATTATTAGAAAATAAAGGGAGGATTTTCAAAATGGGAAAAATCATTGGTATTGATTTAGGTACTACAAATTCTTGCGTTTCTGTTATGGAAGGTGGAGAAGCAGTTGTTATACCTAATGCTGAAGGAAACAGAACAACACCATCAGTAGTTGCATTCTCTAAAAATGGAGAAAGATTAGTTGGACAAATTGCAAAACGTCAAGCAGTTACAAACCCAGACAACACAGTTATATCTATTAAAAGAAAAATGGGAACAAACGAAAAAGTAAAAATAGAGGGAGATGAATTTTCTCCACAAGAAATTTCTGCAATGATATTACAAAAATTAAAAGCAGATGCAGAAAATTATTTAGGAACAACAGTTACACAAGCTGTTATTACAGTACCAGCTTACTTTAGCGATAGCCAAAGACAAGCAACAAAAGATGCTGGAAAAATTGCTGGTCTAGAAGTTTTAAGAATTATAAACGAACCAACAGCAGCAGCTTTAGCTTACGGAATGGATAAAGAAGATCAAGATCAAAAAATAATGATATATGACTTAGGTGGAGGAACATTTGATGTTTCTATATTAGATATAGGAGATGGAGTTTTTGAAGTTTTATCAACAAATGGTAATACACATTTAGGTGGAGATGATTTCGATGAAGCAATTATTAACTATTTAGTAAGTGAATTCAAAAAATCAGATGCAATAGATTTATCAGCAGATAAAATGGCAATGCAAAGATTAAAAGAAGCAGCTGAAAAAGCTAAAATAGAGCTTTCAGGTATGCAACAAACACAAATTAATTTACCATTCATCACAGCAGATGCTTCAGGACCAAAACACTTAGATATTACATTAACAAGAGCAAAATTTGAAGAATTAATTGGTAAATTAGTTGAAGATACAAGAATCCCAGTTGAACAAGCTATGAAAGATGCTGGAATAACAGCTTCTGATATTCATAAAGTATTATTAGTTGGTGGTTCAACAAGAGTTCCATGTGTTCAAGAAATGGTTAAGAAAATAACAGGAAAAGATCCAGATAAAGGAATAAATCCAGATGAGTGTGTTGCAATAGGTGCAGCTATTCAAGGTGGTGTTTTATCAGGAGATGTTAAAGACTTAGTATTATTAGATGTAACACCATTATCATTAGGTATTGAAACATATGGTGGTGTATTTACAAAATTAATCGAAAGAAATACAACAATACCAACTAAAAAATCACAAGTATTCTCAACAGCAGGAGATGGTCAAACATCTGTTGAAGTTCACGTATTACAAGGTGAAAGAGAAATGGCAGCTTATAACAAAACATTAGGAAGATTCCAATTAACAGGAATCCCACCAGCACCAAGAGGAGTTCCTCAAATCGAAGTAACATTTGATATTGATGCTAATGGTATAGTTCACGTATCTGCTAAAGATCAATCAACAGGAAATGAACAAAAAGTTTCAATAACAGCTAGTACAAATCTTTCTGAAGATGATATTAATCAAGCTATTAAAGATGCTGAAGCTCATGCAGCAGAAGACAAAAAGAGAAAAGAAGAAATTGAAGTTAGAAATAATGCTGAAAGTTTAGTATATAATAGCCAAAAATCACTTGATGAATTAGGTGATAAAATCAGTGGTGAAGAAAAAGCAAAAGTAGAAACAGAAATAGAAAATGTTAAAAAATCATTAGAAGGAACAAATGTTGATGCTATAAAAGATGCTACTGAAAAATTAACAAAAGTATTCTATGAATTATCAGAAAAATTATATTCAACACAAGCTCAAGCAAATCAAGCTGGAGAAACAGCTACTGCTGATAATGGAGAAGCTAAAGAAGGTACTGTATATGATGCAGACTATAAAGTTGAAGAAGATAATAATGATGATAACAATAACTAATATATAATAGTTATAAGAGAGGTCAGCAAATGGCTGACCTCTATATAGCTATTATACAGGAGTAAAAAATGGAAAATGATTTAAAAATTTCAGAATTAAAAGAAATGCAATTAAAATTGTATGAGTTAAATAAAGAAAAATGGAATGATATGGAACCTAAATTCGCCAAAAATCATATATTATATATGATAGAAGAAATAGGAGAATGCATATCTATTATCAAAAAGAAAAAAATTGATAGTGTAATGAATGATGAACATATTAGAAATAGATTTATTGAAGAATTAAGTGATGTTCTAATGTATTACATAGAAGTGATGAATAGATTAAATATATCAGCTGAAGAGTTTACTAAAATATATTTAGAAAAATACAATACAAATTTAAAAAGAAATTATGAAGAAGATAATAAAAAGAAATATGTTTAAACTTTAGGAGGAGATTGTAATAATGGCACAGAAACGTGATTATTATGAAGTTTTAGGAGTACAAAAAAATGCTACCGATGAAGAATTAAAAAAAGCTTATAGAAAACTTGCAAAGAAATATCATCCTGATGCTAACCCAGATAATAAAGAAGAAGCTGAAAAGAATTTTAAAGAAGTAAATGAAGCTTATGAAGTTCTTTCTGATAAACAAAAAAGACAAATGTATGATCAATTTGGATTTAATGGACCACAAGGATTTAATGGTAGTCAAGGTGGAGGATATTATTCATATGGATCAGGATTTGACGGATTTGGTGGATTTTCAGACTTTGGAGATTTTGGAGACTTAGGAGATATATTCTCATCATTTTTTGGTGGAGGTTCTACAAGAAGCAGATCGTCAAATGGTGTTAGAAAAGGTGCAGATTTAAAAATAAGTATAGATATAACATTTGAAGAAGCTTATCTTGGAGTTGAAAAAGAAATAAGCATAAACAGAAATGAAAAATGTACTTCTTGTAGCGGTACAGGTGCAAAAAAAGGTACTACTGCTGAAAAATGTTCTATGTGTAATGGAACAGGTAAAATAAAACAAATTGCGACAACACCATTTGGGCAAATGGCCACGCAAAAGATATGTTCACAATGTAATGGAACAGGTAAAGTAATTAAAGAACCATGTCCAGATTGTAAAGGAAAAGGTATTGTTAAAAAATCAATAAAATTAAAAGTAAAAATACCAGAAGGAATTGATGAAGGTCAAACAATAGTATTAAAAAATGAAGGTGAAGTAGGACATAATGGTGGGCCAAATGGAGATTTATATATAGTAATTCATATAAAAAGACATAATATATATTCAAGAAAAGCTGAACATGTATTATGTGATATTCCAATCACATTCACAGGTGCAGCTTTAGGTACAGAACTAGAAATACCAATGGTAGATGGAACTAAAGAAAAATACAAAATACCAGAGGGAACTCAAACAGGAACAAAATTCGCAATAAAAAATAAAGGATTTAAAAGTGTAAATGGAAATTGGAGAGGTGATTTTGTTTTTACAGTAATAGTTCAAACACCAAAGAAACTAACTAAAGAACAAAGAGCATTATTTACTGAACTTGCAAAAACAATGAATGAACAACCACCAATTAAAAAAAGAGGAATTTTTGGATAAAGAAAAAAGTGAGCTTTTAGATTGAATTAATCAATAAAAGCTCACTTTTTGGCTTATTATGAAAAAGTAAGGAGAAAAATTTGGAACTTAAAGGGCAAATAGAAGAATTTATATATCAAAATGAATCAAATAATTATTCAATAGCTATTTTTACGGTAGATGAATCACAAGATGTTATAACAGTTGTAGGATATTTACCTTTTATTGCCGTTGGAGATACATTAAAACTTACTGGAAAAATGGTTGTTCATCAAGAATATGGTGAACAATTTAAAATAGAAACCTTTGAAAAAATAATGCCTGAAAATGCAGCAGCCCTAGAAAAATATTTGGCGAGTGGTACAATAAAAGGGATAGGACCAGCGACTGCTAAAAAGATAATAGATAAATTTGGTGAAGAAACTTTAGCAATTTTTAAATTTGAACCATTACGTTTAGCAGAAATCAAAGGGATTTCTAAAGATAAAGCTTATGAAATGGGAGAAGAATTTAATGAAAAATGGGAAGTTTGGCAAATTGTAAGTTTTCTTGAAAAATTTGGTATAGGAGCTAATAATAGTAAAAAAGTTTATGATAAATTGGGTATAGATGCAGTTGAAAAAATTCAAGAGAATCCTTATGTTTTGATAGATATTGTTTATGGAATAAGTTTTAGTAATATAGATAAAATTGCTATGCAAATTGGAATTCCACTAGACAGTGATTATAGAATAATTAGTGGAATAAAATATGCATTACTAGTGGCAAGTTATAATGGAAATACATGTGTTCTAAAAGAGAATCTAATTCAATATGTAAAAAGTATACTAGAAGTAGATGAAGATAAAATTGAGGACAATTTAATAAATTTAAATGTAAAATCAGAAATACATATTATTGAATCAGAAGATAATGAATGGGTATTTTTAGAGTCTTTTTATAAAGCAGAAAAGAATATATCAGATAGATTAATTGCATTAAGAGATTGTAATAATACAAAATATTTGAAAAATTTTGATAATGAAGTAAAAAAGCAAGAGAAGAAAATAGATATAGAATTATCAGAAAAACAGTTTGAAGCAATAAAGCAAATTAATGAAAATAATGTATGCATAATTACAGGTGGTCCAGGTACTGGAAAAACCACAATTATAAAATGTGTTATAGAAGTTTATAAAGAACATAAAAGAAAAGTAGTATTATGTGCTCCAACTGGAAGAGCTGCTAAACGTATGAGTGAAACAACTGGTGAAGATGCCAAAACAATTCACAGATTATTAGAGATTGGAAAATTTGATGAAGATAAATTAAATAATATTGATACAGATGTTGCACCTGTTGATGCAGATGTATTGGTAATTGATGAGATGTCAATGGTTGATACATTTATTATGAATTATCTAATGAAGGCAATTTATTTAGGAACAAAACTAATTTTTGTAGGAGATCCAAATCAGTTACCTTCAGTTGGGCCAGGAAGTATTTTAAAAGATTTAATTGATTCTAAGCAATTTGCAACAGTTCATTTAGATAAGATATTTAGACAGGCAGCTAAAAGCAAAATAATAGTTAATGCACATAATGTAAATAATGGAATAAATTTTGTAGGAAAAAAAGATTATGCAGAAGATTCACTTGAAGACTTTTTCTATATAAATGAAGCAAATCAAGATAAAATGCTTTATCAAGTTTTAT